>Ga0207951_100056_pt1 | contig 93892 bp, 95 predicted proteins | sample Subbio12Aug_8Bad_FD_184830 | JGI IMG/M metagenome (GOLD analysis project Ga0207951, IMG submission 184830) | Serpentinite rock and fluid subsurface biosphere microbial communities from McLaughlin Reserve, California, USA - CR12Aug_8Bad (SPAdes) | ecosystem: Environmental > Terrestrial > Deep... | reverse complement strand
ACCCCGGCCCTTCGGGTAAGCCCCCAGAACAGGCCCGCGCGGCGTTGCAAATCCTCACTGGGTCCCAAACCCAGTTCCGGTTTGCGCCTTGCTCGGGCCTGTTCTGGGGGCTTACGCGGGTGCATGGGATGGCCTCTCACACTCTCAGCCCAGCAGCGCGTGCGCAAACTCGCGCGCGTCGAAGGTCTGCAAGTCCTCGAGCTTCTCGCCGACGCCGACGAAGTAGACCGGCAGCGGACGCTCGCGCGCGATCGCGGCCAGCACGCCGCCCTTGGCGGTGCCGTCGAGCTTGGTCACGACCAGCCCGCTGAGTTGCAGCGCGTCGTCGAAGGCGCGCACCTGCGCCAGCGCGTTCTGGCCGGTGTTGCCGTCGACGACCAGCAGCACCTCGTGCGGCGCGCCGGGCTGCGCCTTGGCGATCGTGCGCTTGATCTTCTTGAGCTCCTCCATCAGGTGCAACTGCGTCGGCAGCCGACCGGCGGTGTCGGCGATGACGACGTCGCAGCCGCGCGCGCGGCCGGCGACGACCGCATCGAAGCTGACCGCCGCCGGGTCGCCGCCGGCCTGGCTGACGATCTCGACGCGGTTGCGGTCGGCCCAGACGGCGAGCTGCTCGCGCGCCGCGGCGCGAAAGGTGTCGCCCGCAGCCAGCAGCACCTTCTGGCCGGCGTCGGCGAGGTGGCGCGTGAGCTTGCCGATCGAGGTCGTCTTGCCGGCGCCGTTGACGCCGACGACCATGATCACGGTCGGCGACTCGGCACCGATGGCCAGCGGCTTCTCGAGCGGGCGCAGCAGCTCGGTGACGGCCTCGACCAGCAGCGCCTTGACCTGCGTGGCCTCGGTCGCGTTGGCGTCCTTGACGCGGCGGCGCAGGTCGGCGAGCAGGAACTCGGTGGCCTTGACGCCGGTGTCGGCCATCAGCAGCGCGGCTTCGAGCTCCTCGTAGAGCGCGTCGTCGATGCGCGCGCCGGTGAACACCTGCGCGATGCTGCTGCCGGTCTTGCGCAGCCCGGCGCGCAGGCGGTCGAGCCAGCCGGCGCGGTCCGCCGGCGCCTCCGCCGCCGGGGCGGCAACCGCCGGCTCGGACACCCGGGCCGGCTCGGGCGAGGGCGCCGGCGCCTTCTTGCGAAAGAAACTGAACATCGTCGGGGCAAGCCGCGGCGGCTGCGCCGGCTGCGGCTGCCGCAACGGGCACCGCTATAATGCCCGGCTCAGGCGCTTTAGCTCAGTCGGTTAGAGCAACGGAATCATAATCCGCAGGTCCGGGGTTCGAGTCCCTGAAGCGCCACCAGCACCGCAAGGCCCGTCCAGTCTGCGGGCGTCTCCACAGCCCCTGGGTCCACACCATGCTTCGCTGTGCTGCCGTGCTTGCCCTGGCCTGCGCGCTGCTGCCGCCGGCTGCAGCGCAGATGCCGCGCGAGTTTCCGCCGACCGCGCTGCGCGGGCAGATCGAGTTCACCTCGCCGCCCAACGTCCGGCTCAACGACGGCCAGGCCCGTCTGGCGCCGGGCGCGCGCATCCGCGGCCACGACAACCTGCTGCGCACGCCGGCCTCGCTGGCGCGCCAGACGCATGTCGTGCACTACACCGTCGAGGCCACCTCCGGCCTGCTGATGGACGTCTGGCTGCTGCGCCCCGACGAGATCGCCAGGCAGCCGTGGCCGACGACGCCGCAGCAGGCGCGCGAGTGGCGCTTCAACCGCGCCGCGCAGCAGTGGAGCCGGCCATGACGACGGGCGACGCCGGCGGCCGCCGCAAGGTCTACATCCGCACCTTCGGCTGCCAGATGAACGAGTACGACTCGGACAAGATGGCCGACGTGCTGCGCGCCGCCGACGGCTGGGAGCCGACCGCCGACGTCGAGCAGGCCGACCTGATCCTGTTCAACACCTGCTCGGTGCGCGAGAAGGCGCAGGAGAAGGTCTTCTCCGACCTCGGCCGCGTCAAGCACCTCAAGCGCAAGGGCGCGCTGATCGGCGTCGGTGGCTGCGTGGCCAGCCAGGAGGGCGCGGCGATCGTCGAGCGCGCGCCCTACGTCGACCTGGTCTTCGGTCCGCAGACGCTGCACCGGCTGCCGCAACTGATCGCGCAGCGGCTGCGCCAGCAGCGGCCGCAGGTCGACGTCAGCTTTCCCGAGATCGAGAAGTTCGACCACCTGCCACCGGCGCGCGTCGACGGCGCGAGCGCCTACGTCTCGATCATGGAGGGTTGCAGCAAGTACTGCAGCTACTGCGTCGTGCCGTACACCCGCGGCGAGGAGTTCAGCCGCCCGCTCGACGACGTGCTGGCCGAGGTCGCCGGGCTGGCCGCGCAGGGCGTGCGCGAGGTCACGCTGCTCGGCCAGAACGTCAACGCCTGGCGCGGCGTGTTCGGTGCCAGCGCCGAGGCCGCCGACTTCGCGCTGCTGCTCGAATGCGTCGCCGAGATCCCCGGCATCGAGCGCATCCGCTACACGACCAGCCACCCCAACGAGTTCACGCCGCGGCTGATCGAGGCCTACGCGCGCGTGCCGCAGCTCGTCTCGCACCTGCACCTGCCGGTGCAGCATGGCAGCGACCGCATCCTCGCGGCGATGAAGCGCGGCTACACCACGCTGCAGTACAAGAGCACGGTACGCCGGCTGCGCGCGGTGCGCCCGGACCTCAGCCTGTCGTCGGACTTCATCGTCGGCTTCCCCGGCGAGACCGAGGACGATTACGCACGGCTGCTGGCGCTGGTGGCCGAACTCGGCTTCGACGCCTCGTTTTGCTTCGTCTACAGCCCGCGCCCGGGCACGCCGGCGGCCAACCTGCCCGACGCCACGCCGCACGAGGTCAAGCTGCAGCGGCTGCACGCACTGCAGGCCGCGATCGACGCGAGCGCGCAGCGCATCGCCGCAAGCCGGGTCGGCACCGTGCAGCGCATCCTGGTGGCCGGGCCTTCGAAGAAGAACCCCGACGAGCTGATGGGTCGCACCGGCTGCAACCGCATCGTCAATTTCGACGCCGGCCCGCAAGGCCGGCGGCTGGTCGGCCAGATGCTCGACGTGCGGATCACGCAGGCCCTGCCGCACTCGCTGCGCGGCGAGCTCGTCGTCGGCGAGCCCGTCGCGCAGGCCGCCTGATCAGCGCCGGCGCAGGAAGGCGGCCCACCACAGCGCGAGCGCGCAGGCCGCGGTCATCAGGCCGTAGCCGGCCATCGTGCCGTCGCGGCCGAAGCCCAGCAGCGCGCCGGCCAGCGCGAGCGCGCCGGCTGCGGCCGACCAGCCGGCCAGCCGCAGCCAGCCCGCGCTGTGCAGCTCGCGCCGCCACAGCAGCTTGACCACGGCCGCGGCCAGTGCGCCGGTGAACGCGGCCGGCGCAAGGAAGTTGAGCAGATGCCAGAAGGCGTCGGTGAAACCCATCGTCGGACCCGTCACGGTGCGTGGCATCGGCGGCACGGTTGACGTTGGTCAAGCCCGCCGAGGCGGCGTCCCGGCAGCATCGGTGACCGCGCCGCGGGGGTGCCCGGCGGCCCGGCCGGGATGACACCGGTGTGAAATCTTACAATCGCATCATGAGCGTCTTTGCGCTGGGGCTCAACCACACGACCGCACCGCTGGACCTGCGCGGCCGGCTCGCCTTCGACCCGCAGCGGCTGCCGCAGGTGCTGCGCGGGTTTCGCGAGCGCGTGCAGCGCGCGATGCCCGAGGCGGCGCTGGTCTCGACCTGCAACCGCACCGAGCTCTACGTCGCCGCGCCGGTGGCCGAGGCGCGCCAGCTCGTCGCCCCGACGCTCGACTGGCTGGCCGAGCAGGGCGGCGTCAGCGCCGCGCAGCTGCAGTCGCACAGCTACGTCATGCAGGACCGCGGCGCGGCGCGGCACGCATTTCGCGTCGCCGCCGGGCTCGACTCGATGGTGCTCGGCGAGCCGCAGATCCTCGGCCAGATGAAGCAGGCCGTGCGCGGCGCCGACGAGGCCGGCACGCTCGGCACGACGCTGCACCAGTTGTTCCAGCGCTCGTTCGCGGTGGCCAAGGAGGTGCGCAGCTCGACCGAGATCGGCGCGCACTCGGTCAGCATGGCCGCGGCGACGGTGCGGCTGGCCGCGCAGTTGTTCGAGGACCTGCGCGAGGTCCGCGTGCTGCTGGTCGGCGCCGGCGAGATGATCGAGCTGGTCGCGACGCATTTCGCGGCCCGCCAGCCGCGCCTGCTGGCGGTGGCCAACCGCACGCTCGAGCGCGGCGAGCGGCTTGCCGGGCGCTTCGGCGCGCAGGCGCTGCGGCTGTCGGAGCTGCCGCAGCGGCTGGCCGAGTTCGACGTCGTCGTCAGCTGCACGGCGAGCACGCTGCCGATCATCGGCCTCGGCGCGGTCGAGCGCGCGCTCAGGGCGCGCCGCCACCGGCCGATGTTCATGGTCGACCTGGCCGTGCCGCGCGACATCGAACCCGAGGTCGGCGCGCTCGGCGACGTCTACCTCTACACCGTCGACGACCTGTCCGCGGCGGTGGCGACAGCCGGCGAGAAGCGCCAGGCGGCGGTCGAGCAGGCCGAGGCGATCATCGACGCCGGCGTGCAGAGCTTCGCGCACTGGCTGGACCAGCGCGCGAGCGTGCCGCTGATCCAGGCCGTCAACCGCCAGGCCGACGGCTGGCGCGAGCACGAGCTGGCGCGCGCGCGGCGCATGCTCGCGCGCGGCGAGAACGTCGACGCGGTGCTCGACGCGCTCGCGCGCGGGCTCACGCACAAGCTGCTGCACGGCGCCTACGCCGAGCTCCACGCCGCCGATGCGGGGCAGCGCGGGCAGGTCGAGGACGCGGTGTCGCGGCTGTTTCTGCGCGACGGCCGCACCGAGCCCCTGCGCCGCCGCTAGCGCTGCCCGCGCGCTGCCGACGGCGCGCGCGACCGACCTCGCCGACACCCCCATGGACGAACGCCTGCGCCCGCGCTTCGAGCGCCTCGCGATGCGGCTGGCCGAACTCGACGCCAGCCTCGCCGACCCGGCCGTCGCCGCCGACGGCGTGCGCTGGCGCGCGCTCAGCCGCGAGCAGGCCGAGTTGGCCGCGCTGGTCGCGCGCTTTCGTGCCGGCGAGCGCCGCGCGGCCGACCTCGCCGCTGCGCAGGCGCTGCTCGCCCAGTCGGCCGACGACGCCGGGATGGCGGCGCTGGCGCGCGAGGAGATCGCGCAGGCGCAGGTCGACCTCGAGGGTCTGCAGCGCGAGCTGCAGACCGCGCTGCTGCCCAGGGACCCCGACGACGCGCGCAATGCCTTCGTCGAGATCCGCGCCGGCACCGGCGGCGACGAGTCGGCGCTGTTTGCCGCTGACCTCGCCCGCATGTACCTGCGCTGGTGCGAGCGGCGCGGCTGGCGCACCGAGGTGCTCAGCCAGAGCCCCTCGGCGCTGGGCGGCTACAAGGAGCTGGTCCTGCGCGTCGAGGGCGAGGGCGCCTACGGCGCGCTGCGCTTCGAGTCCGGCGGCCACCGCGTGCAGCGCGTGCCGGCCACCGAGAGCCAGGGCCGCATCCACACCAGCGCCTGCACGGTCGCCGTGCTGCCCGAGGCCGACGCCGCCGACGAGGTCGCGATCGACCCGGCCGAGCTGCGCATCGACACCTTCCGCGCCAGCGGCGCCGGCGGCCAGCATGTCAACAAGACCGACAGCGCGATCCGCATCACCCACCTGCCCAGCGGCATCGTCGCCGAATGCCAGGACGACCGCAGCCAGCACCGCAACAAGGCGCGCGCGCTGGCCGTGCTGGCCGCGCGGCTGCGCGAGCGCGATCGCGCCGAACGCGCCGCGCGCGAGGCGGCCACGCGCAAGGGCCTGATCGGCAGCGGTGACCGCAGCGACCGCATCCGCACCTACAACTTCCCGCAGGGCCGCCTGAGCGACCACCGCATCAACCTGACCCTGCACAAGCTGGCCGCGGTGCTCGACGGCGACCTCGACGAGCTCGTCGCCGCGCTGCAGGCCGCACGCGCGGCCGAGCAACTCGCCGCGCTCGGGCTCGGCAGCGCGGCATGAGCCCCGCCCGGCCGCCCGAAGGGGCTCATTCCCGCCTGGCGGGACCGGGCCGCAGGCCCGAGGGTGCCGCCGTGCGCCCCGCCCGGCCGTGACCCGCATCGACACGCTGCTGGCCGAAGCGCGCGCGCTCGGCCTCGACCGGCTCGACGCGCAACTGCTGCTCGCCCACCACCTGCAGCGCCCGCGGGCCTGGGTCATCGCGCACGAGGACGCCGAAGTCCCCGCAGCGCTTGCCACGCAAGTGCGCGCTGACTTTGCACGCAGGGCCGACCAGGTTCCGCTGGCCTACCTGACCGGCTGGCGCGAGTTCTACGGCCTCGCGCTGCAGGTCGGCCCCGGTGTGCTCGACCCCCGGCCCGACACCGAGACGCTGGTCGACTGGGCGCTCGGGCTGCTCGCCGGCGAGCTCGCCGAGCGCCCCGCGCCGCGGGTCGTCGACCTCGGCACCGGCAGCGGCGCGATCGCGCTGGCGCTCGCGCAGCGCTGCCCGCGCGCGCAGGTCCTCGCGGTCGAGGCCAGCGCCGAGGCGCTCGCACTGGCGCGCGCCAACGGCCAGCGGCTGGGCCTGCCGGTGCGCTGGCTGGCCGGCCACTGGTGGGCGCCGCTGGCGGGCATGGCGGTCGACCTCGCGCTGTCGAACCCGCCGTACATCGCCGACGGCGACCCGCACCTGCCGGCGCTGCGCCACGAGCCCCGCCAGGCACTGGTCGCCGGCGGTGACGGGCTCGATGCACTGCGCGAAATCATCGCCAATGCGAGCGCACACTTGCGCGCCGGGGGCTGGCTGTTGGTCGAACATGGGCATGCGCAGGCCGAGGCCGTGCGCGCCCTGCTGGCCGCGGCAGGGTTCGAGCGGGTCCGCAGCCGGCGCGACATCGGCGCGATCGAGCGCTGCAGCGGCGGCTGCCGTCCACATTTGGCGGACCGGCCTGCTACCCGGTCGCCGTACATGGATTGACACACCTGCGCGCAGGGCGCCGGCGTAAAGTGCCGGCATGCGTCGGTCGTGCCGACCGTGGCGCCGGCGCTGGCACGACACTTTGCCTGGAGAACGACGATGAGAGCCTCTCGCTGCTTGCTCGCCGCCATTCTGGGTCTGGCCGCCGGCGTCGCCGGCGCGCAACACGGGCTGGCGCTGCCCGAAGAGGATACGGCCTGGCCGCGCTGGCAATGGCGCGCGCAATGGCTGGTCGGCCCGACGCTGGCGGCCGATGCCCTGTGGGCCGGTCCACGCACCGGTCTGGGTCTGAGGCTGGCCGGCGACTACGTCTTCTACGACCTGCGCGCGCCCGGCGGCGGCTTCAGCGCCGCGCTGCGCGCCACCGGCGCGCTGACGCTGAGCGAGCGCGTCGGCGGCCTCGGGGGCATCGCCGGCAGCGAGCCCGGGCTGACGACGCAGCCCTTTGTCGGCGTGGGCCTCAGCGGCGTCTGGCCACGCAGCGGCTGGGGCCTGAGCGCCGACCTCGGCATCGGCGGCCACGGCGAAGGGCTGCGCTGGCGCCCCGAGCGCCAGGGCTGGGCGCTCGACGACATCGTGCGCGACCTGCGCCTGGCGCCAACGCTGCAGATCGGGCTGACCTACGCGTTCTGAGCCGACACCGGCCACGGCGGGTCGTGATCCTTGCAGGGGCTCGCGCGCCGGCCACGGCGGGCGCCGCCCGACGGGGGTACAGTTCCGGCTCCACGCAGCTACCGCCACCGCCCCATGAACGACGTCCAGCAGCGCATCGCCCACCTCGTCAGCAGCCACCGCGTCGTGCTGTTCATGAAGGGCACGGCGCAGTTTCCGATGTGCGGCTTCTCCGGCCGCGCGGTGCAGATCCTCAAGGCCTGCGGCGTCGAGGACCTGGCTACCGTCAACGTCCTCGAGGACGAGGCGATCCGGCAAGGCATCAAGGACTACGCCAACTGGCCGACCATCCCGCAGCTCTACGTCGACGGCGAATTCGTCGGCGGCTCGGACATCATGATGGAGATGTACCAGAGCGGCGAGCTGCAGCAGGTGCTCGACCGTCCGGCGTGAGTCCGCCGGGCCGCCCGGACGCCGCGCCCGCAGGCGCTGCGGCGGGGCACGGCCCGCCGGCCGCGCCCCGCCGGCTGGTCATCGGCATGAGCGGCGCCAGCGGCGCGGTCTACGGCGTGCGGCTGCTGCAGCGCGCCCGGACGCTGGGCGTGCAGACCCACCTCGTCGTGACGCCGGCCGGCGTGCTCAGCGCGCACCACGAGCTCGGGCTCGGTCGCGGCGAGCTCGAGGCGCTGGCCGACTGCGCGCATGCCCCGGGCGAGGTCGGCGCCTGCATCGCCAGCGGCTCGTTCGGCACCGCGGCGATGGTCGTCGCGCCCTGCTCGATGAAGTCGCTGGCCGCGATCGCCCACGGGCTGGCCGACAACCTGCTGACGCGCGCGGCCGACGTCACGCTCAAGGAGCGCCGCCGGCTGCTGCTGCTGGTGCGCGAGACGCCGTTCAACCTCGCGCACCTGCGCAACATGATTGCCGTCACCGAGATGGGCGGCATCGTCTTCCCGCCGCTGCCGGCGTTCTACCACCGGCCGCGCAGCATCGACGAGCTGGTCGACGAGACCGTCGAGCGCGTGCTCGCGCTCGCCGGCGTGGCCGCGGCCGGGCCGCGCGAGTGGCCGGGGCTGTGACGGCTACGCCGGCGACGGCTCGAACAGCCAGCGCCGGCGCGCGCCGAAGACCATGTCCGGGTACTCGGGGCGGCCGCGGCTGCCGTGGTAGCGGCCCAGCGCCATGAACAGGTCGCCGCGCTCGCGGTCGAGGTAGTGGCGCAGGATCACGCAGCCAAAGCGCAGGTTGGTCTGCAGGTGAAACAGCCGGCCGACGTCGCCGTCGCCGATCAGCCGCATCCAGAACGGCATGACCTGCATGTAGCCGCGCGCGCCGGCGCTGCTGATCGCAAACTTGCGAAACCCGCTCTCGACCTGGATCAGACCGAGCACCAGCGCGGTCTCGAGCCCGGCGCGCCGGCTCTCGAACCAGACGGTCTGCAGGAAGTCGGTGCGCGCGAGCCGGTCGGCCTTGCGCCGCGCGAGCCGCGCGCTCATCTCGGCCTTCCAGCCGAGGTAGGCCAGGCGCTGCGCGACATCGGCAAATTCGGGGCGCGGCGGGGCCTCCTCGGCGACCGCGGCCGACAGCGCAGTCCGCACCGAGGCGGTCAGCGGCTCTTCGAGCTGGCCACGCGCCTGCGCCGGCTGCCACGGCGCGAGCGCCGCGGCGGCGAGCAGGGCGCGGCGCCGGATGCCGTTCACACCGCCAGGCGGCCCTGCAGATGGGCCGCTGCCTGGGCCACCGGTACCGGGGTCGGCTGCGCGTCGCGCCGGCCCTGGACTTCGAGCAGGCCATCCTTGAGCCCGCGCTCGGAGACGACGACACGGCAGGGCACGCCGATCAGCTCCCAGTCGGCGAACATCACGCCGGGGCGCTCGCCGCGGTCGTCGAGGATCACGTCGATGCCGGCGGCGGCGAGCTCGTCGTGCAGCCGCGCGGCGGCCGCGCGCACCTCGGCGCTGCGCTCGTGGCCGATCGGGCACAGCGCGACCGCAAACGGCGCGATCGCCGCCGGCCAGACGATGCCGCGCTCGTCATGGCCCTGCTCGATGGCCGCGCCGACGATGCGCGTGACGCCGATGCCGTAGCAGCCCATCTCGAAGTGCCGCGGCTTGCCGGCCTCGTCGAGGAAGCTCGCATTCATCGCCTGCGAATACCGGGTGCCGAGGTAGAACACATGGCCGACCTCGATGCCGCGCTGGATCGCCAGCCGCCCCTTGCCGTCGGGCGAGGGGTCGCCCTCGACGACGTTGCGCAGGTCGGCGACGACATCGGGCTCGGGCAGGTCACGGCCCCAGTTGACGCCGGTGTAGTGGAAGTCGGCCTCGTTGGCGCCGCAGACGAAGTCGCTCATGCGCGCGACGGTGCGGTCGGCGACGACCTTGACCGGCCGCGCCGTGCCGATCGGGCCGAGGTAGCCGGGCTCGCAGCCGAAGTGCTCGACGATCTCGGCGACGGTGGCAAAGCGAAAGCCCGCCTTCAGGCCGTCGACCTTGCCGGCCTTGACCTCGTTGAGCTGGTGGTCGCCGCGCACCAGCAGCAGCCAGACCGTCGTCGCGACGACGTCGCCGGCGGCGTTCTTCTGGTCGGTGGCCAGGACCAGCGACTTGACGGTGCGCGCCAGCGGCAGATCCAGCAGCTCGGCGACGTCGGCGCAGGTGCTGCGGTCGGGGGTCGGCGTCCTGGCCAGCGCCTGCCGCGGCGGCGCGCGCTCGGCCAGCAGCGGCAGCGCCTCGGCCAGCTCGATGTTGGCGGCGTAGTCGCTGTCGGGGCAGTGCACCAGCGCGTCCTCGCCGGTATCGGCCAGCACCTGGAACTCGTGCGAGAGGTCGCCGCCGATCGCGCCGGTGTCGGCCGCCACGGCGCGGTAGCGCAGCCCGATGCGGTCGAAGATCGCGCAGTACGCGCGGTACATCGCGTCGTAGCTGCGCGCGGCGGACTCGGCATCGCGGTCGAAGGAGTAGGCGTCCTTCATCGTGAACTCGCGCCCGCGCATCACGCCAAAGCGCGGCCGGCGCTCGTCGCGGAACTTGGTCTGGATATGGTAGAAGTTCTTCGGCAGTTGCCGGTAGCTGCGCAGCTCCTGGCGCGCGATGTCGGTCACGACTTCCTCGCTGGTGGGCTGCACGACGAAGTCGCGGCCGTGGCGATCCTTGACGCGCAGCAGTTCGGCGCCCATCTTCTCGAAGCGGCCGGTCTCCTGCCAGAGCTCGGCGGGCTGGATCAGCGGCATCAGCAGCTCGACCGCGCCGGCGCGGTTCATCTCGTCGCGGACGATGGCCTCGATCTTGCGGATCACGCGCAGGCCCATCGGCATGTAGTTGTAGATGCCGGCGCCGACGCGCTTGATCAGCCCGGCACGCAGCATCAGCCGGTGGCTGACGACCTCGGCGTCGGCCGGCGCCTCCTTGAGGGTGGCGATGAAGAATTGCGATGCTTTCATGCTCGGATACCGCGGCGCGCCCGCGGTCGCTGCGCTGCACCGGCCGCCGTCGCCGGCGGCGCGGGCCTGCGGGTAAGCAAGGTATCGTCGCTTGCGCCGGGCCGGTGCAATAATCGAATCAATCGGATATTTGGGGTCGATTATGCTCGACCGTGACGGCTACCGGCCGAACGTCGGCATCATCCTGCTGAACGCTCGCAACCAGGTCTTCTGGGGCAAACGGCTGCGCACGCACTCCTGGCAGTTTCCGCAGGGCGGCATCAAGTACGGCGAGACGCCGGAGCAGGCGATGTACCGCGAACTGCACGAGGAGGTCGGGCTGCGCCCCGAGCATGTGCAGATCCTCGCGCGCACGCGCGACTGGCTGCGCTACGAGGTGCCCGAGCGCTACGTCCGGCGCGACGCTCGCGGCCACTACCGCGGGCAGAAGCAGATCTGGTTCCTGCTGCGCCTGGTCGGCCGCGACAGCGACATGAACCTGCGCGCCACCGACCACCCCGAGTTCGACGCCTGGCGCTGGAACGACTACTGGATCCCGCTCGAGGTCGTCATCGACTTCAAGCGCGGCGTCTACCAGATGGCGCTGACCGAGCTCGCACGCTACCTGCCGCGCGCGTACCCGCACAACCGCTACCTGCGCGCGGGCATGCGCACGGCCCGGCCGCCGGCCGACGAGCCGGCGCCGCCTCGCCTGCCCGAGCCGGGCGAGCCCGCCGGCAGCGGCTGAGCCCGCTTCAGGTCATCAGTACCAGGTTGGTGCGGTGCACCAGCTCGGGCTCGTTGGCGTAGCCCAGCGCGGCCTCGATCTGCGCCGAGGGCTTGCGCATGATCAGCCGTGCCTCGGCGCTCGAATAGTTGCTCAGCCCGCGCGCGACCTCGACGCCGGCGGCGTCGCGGATCGCGATGACGTCGCCGCGGCGGAAGTCGCCGCTGACCTCGACGACGCCGATCGGCAGCAGGCTCTTGCCGTCCTCGCGCAGCTTGCGCGCCGCGCCGTCGTCGACGCCGACCGCGCCGCGCAGTTGCAGGTGGTCGAGCATCCACTGCTTGCGCGCGGCGAGCTTGGGCGTGGTCGCCAGCAGCGCGGTGCCGATCGCCTCGCCGGCGGCCAGGCGCAGCAGCACGTCGGGCTCGCGGCCCCAGGCGATGACGGTGCCCGCGCCGCTGCCAGCAGCGCGCCTGGCAGCGAGCACCTTGGTCAGCATGCCGCCGCGGCCGATCGCACTGCCGGCGCCGCCGGCCATGCGCTCGAGCTCGGGGTCGCCGGCACGTGCCTGGTCGATGAAGCGCGCCTGCGGGTCCAGGCGCGGGTCGGCCGAGTACAGCCCGCGCTGGTCGGTCAGGATGACCAGCGCGTCGGCCTCGACCAGGTTGGCGACCAGCGCGCCCAGCGTGTCGTTGTCGCCGAACTTGATCTCGTCGGTGACGACGGTGTCGTTCTCGTTGATGACCGGGATCACGCGCAGCCCGAGCAGGGTCAGCAGCGTCGAGCGGGCGTTGAGGTAGCGCTCGCGGTCGGACAGGTCGGCATGCGTCAGCAGCACCTGCGCGCTGCCCAGGCCATGCGCGCGCAGATGCGTCTCGTACATCTGCGCCAGCCCCATCTGGCCGACCGCGGCAGCGGCCTGCAGCTCGTGGATCTCCTTGGGGCGCTGGCGCCAGCCCAGGCGCTGCATGCCCTCGGCGATGGCGCCGGAGGACACCATCACCAGCTCGCGGCCCTGCGCGGCCAGCGCGGCGAGCTGGCGGCACCAGTTGCCGATGGCCTGCGCATCGACGCCGCGGCCCTCGTTGGTGACCAGGCTGGAGCCGACCTTGACGACGATGCGTCGGGCCTGCGCGAGCACGTCAGCCCTCCTGCGCCGGTGCGGGCGGCGCGTCGAAGCGCGGGTCGGGCACGGCCGCCGCGCCGCGCTGCTGCGCCGCCAGATGCGCCCAGATCGCGTGCAGCAGCGCCTGCAGGCCCAGCCGCGTCAGCGCCGAGACCGGGTAGACCGGCCCCTTCCAGCGCAGGCGCCGCACGAAGTCGCGCACGCGCGCCTCGCGCTCGTGCGCGGGCAGCAGGTCGAGCTTGGTCAGCACGATCCAGCGCGGCTTGGCGGCGAGCGCGGCGTCGTACTTCTTCAGCTCGGCCGCGATCGCGCGCGCCTGCGCCACCGGGTCGACGGCCGCATCGAACGGCGCGATGTCGACCAGGTGCAGCAGCAGCCGCGTGCGCTGCAGGTGACGCAGGAACTGGTGGCCCAACCCGGCGCCCTCGCTGGCGCCCTCGATCAGCCCGGGCACGTCGGCGACGACGAAGCTCTGCTCGGGCGCCACGCGCACGACACCCAGGTTGGGGTGCAGCGTCGTGAACGGATAGTCGGCGATCTTCGGCCGGGCGTTCGAGACCGCGGCGATCAGCGTCGACTTGCCGGCGTTGGGCATGCCCAGCAGGCCGACGTCGGCGAGCACGCGCAGCTCGAGCCTGAGCCGGCGGGACTCGCCCGGCCAGCCCGGTGTCTTCTGCCGCGGCGCGCGGTTGGTGCTGCTCTTGAAGTGCAGGTTGCCGAAGCCGCCGTCGCCGCCCTTGGCCAGCAGCACGCGCTCGCCGGGGCTCAGCAGCTCGGCGATCACTTCGTTGCGGTCGAGGTCGGTGACGATGGTGCCCACCGGCAGGCGCAGCACGACGTCGTCGCCGGCGGCGCCGAACTGGTCGGCGCCGCGCCCGGACTCGCCGTTGCGCGCCTCGTGGCGGCGCGCGTAACGGTAGTCGATCAGGGTGTTCAGGTTGGGCTCGGCGACCGCCCAGACGCTGCCGCCGCGCCCGCCATCGCCGCCGTTGGGCCCGCCAAAGGGGATGAACTTCTCGCGCCGGAAACTGACGCAGCCGGCGCCGCCGTTGCCGGCCGCGACCTCGATGATGGCTTCGTCGACGAATTTCATGGTGACGGGCGCGATGGTAGCGGGCGCGGTCCAGGCCCGGCATGCAGGCCGCGGCAGGCCGCCGCGACGCAGCGCCGCAGAAATGGCGAAGCCCCGGCCGCGCCGGGGCTTCGACGGGGCGCGGGCCTCGGGCCGCTCAGGCGGCGGCGCTCGGCGGCTTCACGCTGACGGTCGCGCGGTTGAGCGCGCCCTTGACGGCGAACGAGACCTCGCCGTCGACCAGCGCAAACAAGGTGTGGTCGCGGCCGGTGCCGACGTTGTCGCCGGCATGAAAGCGCGTGCCGCGCTGGCGCACGATGATCGAGCCGGCCGGCACCTGCTGGCCGCCGAAGACCTTGACGCCGAGCATCTTCGGCTGCGAGTCGCGGCCGTTGCGGGTCGAGCCGCCGCCCTTTTTCTGTGCCATGGATGCAAATCTCCTGTGCTCAGGCGCTCACGGCGCCGATCTGCAGCTCGGTGTAGGTCTGACGATGACCCTGACGCTTCTGGTAGTGCTTGCGCCGGCGCATCTTGAAGATGCGCACCTTGTCATGCTTGCCGTGCGCGACCACGGTGGCCTTGACGCTGGCGCCACCGACCCACGGCGCACCGACCTGCAAGCCCGCACCACTGCCCACGGCGAGCACCTGGTCGATGACGATTTCCTGCCCGACATCGGCCGGCAGCTGCTCGACCTTGATCCTGTCGCCTTCGGCGACCTTGTACTGCTTGCCGCCGGTTTTGATGACCGCATACATTTATGCAAAACCCTCTGCGTCGAGAACCCAGCATTGTAGCCAGGTTCAGACGGCCGGTGCAAGGGCGCCGACGCGAAGCCGGCGCAGCGCGGGGCCTTCCTATAATCGACGTCCTTCGCACCATGCCGCCCGCACCGCAGTCCGCCACCGCCCACGCCGTCCGGGATGCGGTGATCGCCCAGGACATGGAGGCGGTCGACGCGGTCATCCGCGAGCGGCTGCAGTCCGACGTCGCGCTGATCAACCAGATCGGGCAGTACATCATCGGCGCCGGCGGCAAGCGCGTGCGTCCGCGGCTACTGCTGCTGGTGGCGCGCGCGCTGGGCTTTCACGGCCCCGAGCGGCATGTGCTGGCTGCGGTGGTCGAGTTCATCCACACCGCGACGCTGCTGCACGACGACGTCGTCGACGAGTCCTCGCTGCGGCGCGGGCGGGCCACCGCCAACGAGATGTTCGGCAACGCCGCCAGCGTGCTCGTGGGCGACTTCCTCTACTCGCGCGCTTTCCAGATGATGGTCGGGGTGCGCCGCATCGAGGTCCTGCAGGTGCTCGCCGACGCGACCAACGTCATCGCCGAGGGCGAGGTGCTGCAGTTGATGAACATGCACGACCCCGACCTGGCGGTCGACGACTACCTGCGCGTCATCCGCTGCAAGACCGCCAAGCTGTTTGAGGCCAGTGCCCGGCTCGGCGCGGTGCTGGCCGGCGCCGACGCCGAGGTCGAGACCCGCTGCAGCGAATACGGCCGCGCGCTCGGCACCGCGTTCCAGCTCGTCGACGACCTGCTCGACTACGACGGCGACCCGCGCGCGCTCGGCAAGAACGTCGGCGACGACCTGCGCGAGGGCAAGCCGACCCTGCCGCTGCTGCTGGCCATGGCGCGCTGCACGGCCGCCGAGCGCGAACTGATCCGCGGCGCGATCCGGCATGGCGAGGTCGAACGCCTGCCCGAAGTCGTGCAGATCGTGCGCCGCACTGGCGCCGTCGAAGCCACCCGCGAGGCCGCACGGCGCGAGGCGGAGGTCGCCACCGGCTGCCTGCAGGCCCTGCCCGCGTCGCCCGAGCGTGAGGCTTTGCTAGAATACGCGGCTTCGGTGGTCGAGCGCTCCAGCTGAGGCAGGGGCGGTCACGGCCGCGCCACTCGGGGTGTAGCTTAGCCTGGTAGAGCGCTACGTTCGGGACGTAGAGGCCGGAGGTTCGAATCCTCTCACCCCGACCAGGATTTCCTTGCCGGTCCCGCCCTCCCAGGGCCCCCGCGCTGTGGGGCCCTGTCGTCGGTGCGGGGCCGTCTGGCGCCACACCCACGTTGCGGGCGGTCTCTGCGCGGCAAGCGCCGCATATGACGCGTCATCGCGTGTCATTCGTCGCGTTGTCGCGGCTGCGCGACCACTATCATCGGGGCCCGATCCATTCGGGGCGTCTCCCGCGCGGGGGCGCTCGCGCAATGATGCGCGCTTGATTCCAGGGGACCCCTTGGCCGCCGAGCCCGTCGCCACCGAAGCGCTGCCTCCGACCCTCTCCGGGGTCGCGCGCGTGCTCGTGAGCGCCGGCAAGCTCAGCACGAGGTCGGCGCAGGCGCTGGCGCAGTCGGCGCTGGAGCGGCGCACGAGTTTTCTCTCGGCGGTGATCGCCGCCGGCGCGGTCTCGCCGCCCGACCTCGCGCACGCGCTGGCCTCGGCGCTGGCGCTGCCGCTGCTCGACCTCGACGCGCTCGACGCCACCAAGCTGCCGCGCGGCATCGTCGACCCCAAGCTCGCTGCGCAGTACCAGCTCGCCGTGCTGGCCAAGCGCGGCAACCGGCTGTTCATCGGCGGCGCCGACCCGACCGACCAGGAGGCGGTCGAGCGCATCAAGTTCGTCACGCAGTTGCAGCCCGAGTGGGTCATCGTCGAGTACGACAAGCTCGCCCGGCTGCGCGAGGCGCTGGGCCAGTCGGTCGGCGAGACGCTCGAAGCGATGGCCGCGGCCGACTTCGACTTCGACGTCGCCGACGACGCCATCGCCGCGGCCGAGAGCGCCGAGGTCGCCGCCGACGTCGATGAAGCGCCGGTCGTGCGCTTCCTGCAGAAGATGCTGGTCGACGCGATCAACCTGCGCGCGTCGGACCTGCACTTCGAGCCCTACGAGTACCACTACCGGGTGCGCTTTCGCGTCGACGGCGAGCTGCGCGAGATCACCCAGCCGCCGATCGCGATCAAGGACAAGCTCGCCTCGCGCATCAAGGTCATCAGCCGCCTCGACATCGCCGAGAAGCGCGTGCCGCAGGACGGCCGCATGAAGCTCAAGTTCGGCAGCAAGGCCATCGACTTCCGGGTCTCGACGCTGCCGACGCTGTTCGGCGAGAAGATCGTCATCCGCATCCTCGACCCGTCGAGCGCCAAGCTGGGCATCGAGGCCCTGGGCTACGAGAAGATCGAGAAGGAGCGCCTGCTCGCGGCCATCGGGCGGCCCTACGGCATGATCCTGGTCACCGGCCCGACCGGCTCGGGCAAGACGGTGTCGCTCTACACCTGCCTGAACATCCTCAACCAGCCCGGCGTCAACATCGCCACCGTCGAGGACCCGGCCGAAATCAACCTGCCGGGCATCAACCAGGTCAACGTCAACGACAAGGCCGGGCTGACCTTCGCCGCCGCGCTCAAGTCCTTCCTGCGCCAGGATCCCGACATCATCATGGTCGGCGAGATCCGCGACCTCGAGACCGCCGACATCGCGCTCAAGGCCGCGCAGACCGGGCACCTGGTGATGAGCACGCTGCACACCAACGACGCGCCGACGACGCTCACGCGCCTGCTCAACATGGGCGTGGCGCCGTTCAACATCGCCGCCAGCGTGCTCTTGATCACCGCGCAGCGGCTGGCACGGCGGCTGTGCGAGAACTGCAAGAAGCCCGCCGAGTACCCGCGCGAGTCGCTGCTGCGCGCCGGCTTCAAGGACACCGACCTCGACGGCTCCTGGAAGCCCTACCGCGCGGTCGGCTGCTCGTCGTGCAACAACGGTTACAAAGGTCGGGTCGGTTTGTACCAAGTGATGCCGATCACCGAGCAGATCCAGCGCATCATCCTGTCCGAAGGCACCGCGCTCGACATCGCCCAGCAGGCCCAGAAGGACGGCGTGCGTGATTTGCGCCAGTCGGGCCTTATCAAGGTCCGTGCCGGTGTGACGACACTCGAGGAAGTCATCACGGTTACCAACGAGTGAACAGGCGCGGCGCGGTCACACCGCCCGTGCATCGTATACAACGGCAACCCGGCGCCTGCGTCGGCGCCAGCGCTGCGCGGCTATCAATTTCGCCGGCGCAGTGCCGAAATCGAAACGTCGGGATTCCCCCGGAGGCTTTATGGCGACTGCGGCAGCCGCAAGACCGAACACCCAGGAATTCGTCTTCGAGTGGGAGGGCCGGGACAAGAACGGCAAGGTCCTGCGCGGCGAGATGCGCTCGGGCGGCGAGGCGGCCGTCAGCGCGCTGCTGCGCCGCCAGGGCGTGCTGGTCACCAAGGTCAGGAAGCGCCGGGTCAGCGGCGGCAAGTCGATCAAGCAGAAGGACATCGCCGTCTTCACGCGCCAGCTCGCGACGATGATGAAGGCCGGCGTGCCGCTGCTGCAGTCCTTCGACATCGTCGCGCGCGGCAGCCCCAACCCCAAGCTCACCCGGCTGCTCAACGACATCCGCTCCGACGTCGAGACCGGCACCAGCCTGTCGGCGGCGTTTCGCAAGCACCCGCTGTACTTCAACGCGCTCTACTGCAACCTGGTCGAGGCCGGCGAGGCCGGCGGCATCCTCGAGGCGCTGCTCGAGCGCCTCGCGCTCTACGAGGAGAAGACCCTCGCGATCAAGCAGAAGATCAAATCGGCGCTGACCTACCCGATCGCGGTGATGGTCGTGGCCTTCGTCGTGCTGTCGATCATCATGATCTTCGTGATCCCGGCGTTCAAGGACGTCTTCGCCTCGTTCGGCGCCGACCTGCCGGCGCCGACGCTGGCGGTGATCTGGATGAGCGAGTTCTTCGTCGCCTGGTGGTACGTCATCTTCGGCGTGCTGATCGGTGGCGGCTACTTCTTCCTGCAGAGCTGGCGGCGCAGCGAGAAGATGCAGAAGTTCATGGACCGGCTGCTGCTGCGCATCCCGGTGTTCGGCGACCTGATCTACAAGTCGGTCGTCGCGCGCTGGACGCGCACGCTCTCGACGATGTTCGCTGCCGGCGTGCCACTGGTCGAGGCCCTCGACTCGGTCGGTGGCGCCGCCGGCAACGCGGTCTTCGCCGAGGCCACCACCAAGATCCAGAAGGACGTCTCCACCGGCTCGGCGCTGACGACCTCGATGCAGGCCACCGGCGTCTTTCCGAACATGGTGCTGCAGATGAGCTCGATCGGCGAGGAGTCGGGCTCGCTCGACCACATGCTGGGCAAGGCCGCCGAGTTCTTCGAGGACGAGGTCGACGAGATGGTCAAGGGCCTCTCGAGCCTGATGGAGCCCTTCATCATCGTCGTGCTCGGCGTGCTGATCGGCGGCATCGTGGTCTCGATGTACCTGCCGATCTTCAAGCTCGGCCAGGTGGTCTGAGGCGATGGCCCCCACGCTTGGCGGCATGCCGCTGGAGTGGCTGCTGCACCCGCTGGCGCTGGCGCTGCTGGGCCTGGTCATCGGCAGCTTCCTCAACGTCGTCATCCACCGCCTGCCGCTGATCCTCGAGCGGCAGTGGTGGGCCGACGCGGCCCGGCAGCTCGGCGACGCCGACTCGTGGCAGCGTGTCTTCGGCGGTCGCGGCGCGCCGGCAGCCGAGGCAGCGGCAGCGCTGCCGCGCTCGGCGCAGGCGCTGACCGGCGAGCTGACCGGTGCGCTCGAAGCGCTGCCGCCACTGGGCCTGGCGCGGCCGCGCTCGCGCTGCCCGGCCTGCGGGCATGCCATCGCCTGGCACGAAAACCTGCCGCTGCTGGGCTGGCTGCGCCTGGGCGGGCGCTGCTCGGCCTGCCGCGCGCGCATCCCGCTGCGCTACCCGCTGGTCGAGCTGCTGACGGCCGCGCTGTTTGCCGCCATCGGCGTCGTCCACGGCGCGCAGCCGCTGGCGCTGCTGTGGTGCGCGGCCGCCGCGGTGCTGGTCACGGCCGCCGCGATCGACTGGGACACCACGCTGCTGCCCGATGCGCTGACCCAGCCGCTGCTGTGGGCCGGGCTGCTGGCCGCCGCGCTCGGCTGGACGCTGCCGCTGAGCGACGCGCTCTGGGGTGCGGCCGCCGGCTACCTGTCGCTGTGGTCGGTGTACTGGCTGTTCAAGCTCGGCACCGGCAAGGAGGGCATGGGCTACGGCGACTTCAAGCTGATGGCCGCGATCGGCGCCTGGCTGGGCTGGCAGATGATCGTGCCGGTGCTGCTGATGGCCTCGGTGATCGGCGCGCTGGTCGGCATCGCGATGAAGCTCGCGGCCACGCTGCGCGAGGGCCGCTACGTGCCCTTCGGTCCGTTCCTCGCCGGCGCCGCGCTGGTCGTCATGCTCGCCGGCCCGGCCAGCGTGCTCGGCTGGCTGGGCTGGGCCTGAAGCCGGCGTCGGCCGCGCCGCGCGAGGCCATGCGACGCGCGCCGCGTTTCGGGCTGACCGGCGGCATCGGCAGCGGCAAGAGCACCGTCGCCGCCCGGCTCGAAGTGCTGGGCGCCTGCGTCGTCGACACCGATGCGATCGCCCGCGGACTGACCGCCGCCGGCGGCGCGGCGATCGACGCGCTGCGCGCGGCCTTCGGCGCGCAGGCCATCGGCGCCGACGGCGCGCTCGACCGCGCCCGCCTGCGCGCGCTGGTCTTTGGCGACCCCGCCGCGCGCGCCTGCCTCGAAGCCGTGCTGCACCCGCTGATCGACGCCGAGGCCCGGCGCCGCGCCGACGCCGCGGCGGGGCAGCCGGTGGTCTACGACGTGCCGCTGCTGGCCGAATCGGCGCACTGGCGCACTCGCGTGCAGCGCGTGCTGGTCGTCGACTGCAGCGAGGCGACCCAGGTCGAGCGCGTCGTCGGCCGCTCGGGCTGGAGTGCCGACGAGGTGCGCCGCGTGATCGCGCAGCAGGCCCCGCGCGCGCGCCGGCGGGCGGTCGCCGACGCCGTCATCCACAACGACGGGCTGGCGCTGGCCGCGCTGCACGCCGAGGTCGACGCGCTGTGGGCGCACTGGAGTCGCAACGCACTGTGAAAGAATCCACGTCGCCTGGCAAACATCGCGCCGGGGGAGCTGCGCAAGCGCCGGTCAGCCGTGGTCCTGTACGAGTACCCGTTCAACGAAGGCATACGCACGATGCTGCGGCTCGAACACCTGTTCGGCCGCCTAGCCAGACTGGTGCCGCGCGACGACGCGCTCGACCACCACTACGCGCTGGCCACGGTCTTCGAGGTGATGGAGGTCGCCGCGCGCGCCGACCTCAAGTCCGACCTGCTCCGGGACCTCGAGCGCCAGCGCGTGCAACTGCAAGCCTGGCGCGGCAACCCGGCGATCTCCGAGGCCGCGCTCGACGATGTCATGCGCCGCGTCGATGCGGCCTTCGACGGTCTCAACCGCCTCTCGGGCAAGGCCGGCGCGGCACTTGCAGGCAGCGAGTGGCTGATGAGCATCCGCAGCCGCATCAGCATCCCGGCGGGCACCTGCGAATTCGACCTGCCGGCGTACTACGCCTGGCAGCAGCACCCGCCCGAGCAGCGGCGCGCCGACCTGCTGCGCTGGATGGGATCGCTCGACCCGTTGGCCGCGGCCTTGCGCCTGTTGCTGGGCCTGCTGCGCGACAGCGGCGTCGCGCACCGCGTGGCGGCCCCGGGCGGGCAGTTCCAGCAGAGCCTGCCGCAGGGCAAGGCCTTCCAGTTGCTGCGCGTGCGGCTGGCTGACGCCACGCTGATCCCCGAGATCAGCGGCCACCGGCTGATGGTCTCGGTGCGGCTGATGCGCAGCGACCCCGAAGGCCGGCTGCGTCCGGCCGGCGAGGACCAGGCCTTCGAGCTGACGCTGTGCGCTTGAGCGCTGCGCCTACAGCCAGCCGCGGCGCTTGAAGACGATGAACGGCGTGACCACGCTCAGCGCCATCAGCGCCAGCGCGAAGGGGTAGCCCCAGGGCCACGACAGCTCGGGCATGTGCTCGAAATTCATGCCGTAGATGCTGGCGATCAGGGTCGGCGGCAACATCGCGACCGCGGCCACCGAGAAGATCTTGATGATGCGGCTCTGGTTGAGGCTGATGAAGCCGACCGTCGCGTCCATCAGGAAGTTGATCTTGTCGAACAGGAATACGGTGTGGCTGTCGAGCGAGTCGATGTCGCGCAGGATCTGGCGCGCCTCCTCGAACTGCTCGGCGCCGAGCCGGCGGCTGCGCATCATGAAGCTCAGCGCGCGGCGCGTGTCCATCACGTTGCGGCGGATGCGGCCGTTGAGGTCTTCCTCGCGCGCGATCGCCGCCAGCGCCTCGGCAGCCACCGCGTCGGAGACGCGCGCGTTGAGCCGCAGCACCGTCGAGCTGACCCGCTCGAGGCTGTCGTAGATGCGCTCGAGGACGTCGGCCGAGAACTCGGCGTCGGTGTCGTAGAGCTTGAGCAGGACGTCCTTGGCGTCCTCGATCAGCGCCGGGGTGCGCCGCGCGCGCAGGCGCAGCAGCCGAAAGACCGGCAGATCCTCGGCATGCACCGTGAACAGCATGTTGTCGCGCAGGATGAAGGCCACGCGCACGTTGCGCGCGGTGGTGCCGTCGTCGGCCTCGGCCTCGATCAGGAAGTCCGAGCGCAGGTGCAGCTCGCCGTTGTCTTCCTCGTAGAAGCGGGCCGACTCCTCGATGTCCTCGTCGGCCGCATCCTCGGGCACGACCAGGCCGAAGCGTCCGGTGATCCAGCCCTTCTCCTCGGGGGTCGGCGATTCGAGGTCGACCCAGACCGGCCTGAGGTCCGACAGGTCGGACGCGCTGTCGATGTCGTGCTGGACCAGCCGGCCGTGGGCCAGCGTGAAGACGTTGAGCATGCTGTTCTCCGTCGTTGCGGCGCGCCGCGGCGCCGCGACTGGGTGGGCGGGGTGAGGGTTCGACGACCGTCGCACCCCGCCACCCGGGTGGCCCACCCGTACGGAGCGAGACGGTCACCTAGGGTGACTCTGATCCAAAGCGATGTCTCCAGGAACCAGCCGCGGATTATGGCACCGACCCCCGCCCGTGAAGCTGATGACATCGGCTTGTCACGCGCAGCCGCAGCCGGCACACTGGACTCGGCGCCAGCCATCCCGGCCGGCGCGTGTGGCGGCCCGCACCGCCTGGCATCGCAGGACCGAAGGAGCCCGTACATGAACCTGACGATCAGCGGACACCATCTCGAAGTCACCCCCGCTCTGCGCGAGTACGTCGTCAACAAGCTTGACCGCGTCACCCGTCATTTCGACCAGGTCGTCGACATCCATGTGCTGCTGACCGTCGAGAAGCTCAAGGAGAAGGAGCGCCGGCAGAAGGCCGAGGTGACGCTGCGCGTCAAGGGGCGCGACATCTTCGTCGAGCAGGCCCACGAGGATCTCTACGCCGCGATCGACCAGCTGATGGACAAGCTCGACCGCCAGGTCGTGCGCCACAAGGACCGCCTCCAGGACCACCACCACCAGGCGGCCAAGCGCCTGGACGCCACCCCCTGAGCCCGGGGGCCGCCGCGCCCGCGGATCGCCCGCCGGTTGTTGCAGCGCAACACACGGGCGGGCACCGACGGGCGGCATGGCATTGCGGCTGGCGGTGACCGCCGGCCTTGCCTAGAATCTTTCGTTCTGTCACATCGGCCCGAACCGCCGCGACGGGATCGTCATCGCGCAGCCGGGGCACTTCCGACATGAACCGTCTTGCCGCCATCCTGCCCGCCAGCAACGTGCTGGTGAACGTGGACGCCACGAGCAAGAAGCGTGCGTTCGAGCAGGCCGGCCTGTTGTTCGAGAACCATCACGCGATCGCCCGCGCGACGGTCTCTGACAACCTGTTCGCCCGCGAGCGCCTGGGCTCGACCGGGCTGGGCCATGGCGTGGCCATTCCGCATGGCCGCATCAAGGGCCTGAAGAACCCGCTGGCCGCGGTGCTGCGCGTGCAGCAGCCGATCGCCTTCGACGCCCCCGACGACGAGCCGGTCACGCTGCTGATCTTCCTGCTGGTGCCCGAGGCGGCCACCCAGCGCCACCTCGAGATCCTCTCCGAGATCGCCGAGATGCTCAGCGACCGCGAGCTGCGCGAGCGCCTCAAGATCGAGGCCGAGGCGGCCGCCGTGCACCGGCTGATCTCGACCTGGGAGCCGCTGAAGTCGGTGGCCTGAAGCGCGGCGGGGCGGCGGGCCAGCCCCGCGCCGCTCAGCTGCGGTGGATGGCCAGCGGCCCGTGGGCCTGACAGGCCGGCATCAGCTCCATGAAGTTGACGTTGACGCGCGCGGGCAGTTGCGCGACCCAGGCCACGGCTTCGGCGATGTCCTCGGGCGTCAGCGGGTCGGCGCCGGCGTAGACCGACGCGGCACGCGCATCGTCGCCGCGAAAGCGCACGCTCGAGAACTCGCTGCCGCTGACCATGCCGGGCTCGATGGCCGTCACGCGCACCGGCGTGCCGAGCAGGTCGGCCTTGAGGTTGCGCGTGAACTGGTGCACGAAGGCCTTGGTCGCGCCGTAGACGTTGCCGCCGGGGTAGGGCGTGCGCCCGGCCACCGAGCCGATGTTGACGACATGCCCGCGGCCGCGCTCGACCATGCCGGGCAGCAGCGCGCGCGTGCAGCGCATCAGGCCGACGACGTTGGTCGCGACCATCGTCTCCCAGTCGTCGAGACGGGCGCGCTGCGCCGGCTCGAGCCCGAGCGCGAGGCCGGCGTTGTTGACCAGCAGGTCGACCGCCGCGAAGTCCGGCGGCAGCGCCGTGGGCAGGGCCTCGACGGCCGCGCGGTCGGTCACGTCGAGCGGGTGGGCCAGCACGCGCGGGCCCAGCGCGGCGGCCAGCGCGGCCAGCCGGTCGGCGCGGCGCGCGCAGGCCACGACGCGCCAGCCCTCGGCATGCAGGCGGCGCACGATCGCATCGCCGAAGCCGGCGCTGGCGCCGGTGACGAGGGCGGTGCCACGGGGGGTCGGTTCGGTGGGCATCATGCGGCTCTCGGTCGGTGGGACGGGGGCGGGCCGTCGCGGTCTCAGGCCCGCTCGAACTTGAAGACGGCCATGCTGGCCAGCAGGTTGGGCCAGCGGTCGATGCGCCGGCCCTCGTGCAGGCCGAAGGCGTCGAGCACGCGCAGCCCGCACTGGCCGGCCAGCACCTCGAAATCGGCATAGGTGCCGACGCGGATGTTGGGCGTGTCGTACCACTGGTACGGCAGGACCTTGGTCACCGGCATGCGCCCGCGCAGCACGCTCAGGCGGTTGGCCCAGTGCGCGAAGTTCGGGAAGCTCACGATCGAGATGCGGCCCACACGCGCGGTCTCGCGCAGCACGCGCTCGGTGTGGCGCAGGTGCTGCAGGGTGTCGAGCTGCAGCACGACGTCGAAGCTGTCGTCCTCGAACACCGCCAGCCCGTCCTCGAGGTCGAGCTGCAGCACGCGCAGGTCGCGGCGCACGCAGGCCACCAGCTTGGCGTCGTCGATCTCGATGCCGATGCCGCTGCAGTCGCGCGCGTCGCGCAGGTGGGCCAGCAGCGCGCCTTCGCCGCAGCCCAGGTCGAGCACGCGCGAGCCGCGCGGCACCAGCGCGGCAATCGCGTCGAGGTCGGCGCGCGAGGTCACCGGGCTGCGGCGCGCGACTCGCGCGCGACGTTGTCGAAGTAGGCGCGCAGCAGTCCGTGGTAGCGCGGGTCGTCGAGCAGGAAGGCGTCGTGGCCCTGCGGCGCGGCGATCTCGGCGTAGCTGACCTCGTGGCGGTTGTCGACCAGGGCCTTGACGAGTTCGCGCGAGCGCGCCGGCGGGAAGCGCCAGTCGGTCGTGAAGCTGACGATCAGGAACCTGGCCTGCGCTGCGGCGAAGGCGCGCGCGAGGTCGCCGCCATGCGCGCGCGCCGGGTCGAAGTAGTCGAGCGCGCGGGTGATCAGCAGGTAGGTGTTGGCGTCGAAGTATTCGCTGAACTTCTCGCCCTGGTGGCGCAGGTAGCTCTCGATCTGGAACTCGATGTCCTGCGTCGAGTAGGCCAGCGCGCCGTTGCGCAGCTCGCGGCCGAACTTGCGCGCCATCGCGTCGTCGGACAGGTAGGTGATGTGGCCGATCATGCGCGCCACGCGCAGGCCGCGCGCCGGCACCACGCCGTGCGCGCCGTAGTGGCCGCCGTGGAAGTCGGGGTCGGTGACGATCGCACGGCGGGCGACCTCGTTGAAGGCGATGTTCTGCGCCGACAGGTTCGGCGCCGCGGCCACCGCGATGCAATGGCGCACGCGCCGCGGGTGCTGCAGCGTCCACGACAGCGCCTGCATGCCGCCCAGGCTGCCGCCGATCACCGCGGCCAGCCGATCGATGCCCAGGCGCTCGAGCAGCCGGGCCTGGGCCTCGACCCAGTCCTCGACGGTGACGACCGGGAAGTCGGCGCCGTAGGGCCGGCCGGTGGCCGGGTTGGTGCTCGTCGGCCCGGTCGAGCCGAAGCACGAGCCGGGGTTGTTGATGCCGACGACGAAGAAGCGCTCGGTGTCCAGCGGTTTGCCGGGGCCGACGAGGTTGTCCCACCAGCCCTCGCTGCGCGGCTGCCCGGCGTGGGTGCCGGCCACATGGTGCGAGGCGTTGAGCGCGTGGCAGACCAGCACCGCATTCGAGCGCTCGGCGTCGAGCCTGCCGTAGGTCTCGTAGACCAGCGTGTAGTCGGCCAGCTGCGCACCGCTGCGCAGCGCCAGCGGCTCGGCGAAGTGCATCTGCTGCGGCGTGACCTGACCGACCGACCCCATGTGCGAGTAGACGTCCGCAAAAGAGAAAACCCGGCGCCGCTGCAGTCGCGGGCACCGGGCCGGTGGCGTCTGTTTAGCGGCATTTGTAGAGCGCCCGCAAGCTGGAGCAAATCGGCGCGTCGACGCAAAGTATAGCGGCGCGCGGGGCCATGCTTCACCGGTATGCGGTAGGCTTGCCGCACCATGCCTACAGCTCCACGCCCTCACCCCTGCGCCGTCCGGGCCGCCCTGCTGGCCGCTGCCGCCCTGCTGGCGTCTGCGGTGCACGCGCGCGAGGCCCCGCCGCTGTGGGAGGCTGGCGTCTTCGTCGGCGGCGCGACGCAGCCGGGCTACCCCGGCGCCGACGACCGCACCCGCCGCGTGGCGGTGCTGCCCTACCTCATCTACCGCGGCCCGCTGCTGCGCATCGACAACGACGGCGCCCGGCTGCGCGCGCTGCGCACGCCGCGCCTCGAGCTCAACCTCGGCGTCAGCGGCTCGCTGGGCTCGTCGGCCGACGCCAGCGATGCGCGCGCCGGCATGCCCGACATCGGCACGCTGATCGAGGCCGGGCCGCGGCTGGTGTGGAACCTCGTCGAGGCCGATGCGCGCGGCCGCGCCGCCTGGCGGCTCGAGCTGCCGCTGCGCGCCGCGCTCGACCTCGAAGACCGGCTGAGCTACCGCGGGCTGGTCTTCTCGCCCGAGCTGGTCCACGAGCGCCGCCTGGGTGGTGGCTGGAACGCCGGCCTGCGCTTCGGGCCGGTCTTCGGCAACGAGCGCCTGGCCGACCTGTTCTACCAGGTCGATGCCCGCTACGCGACGCCGACGCGGCCGCTCTACGACGCGCGCGGCGGTCTGATCGCCTGGCGGGCCGGCGGCTCGCTGATGCGCAGCCTCAACCGCGACCTCAGCGTCTTCGCCTTCGCGAGCGTCGACTCGCTGGCCGGCGCCACCAACCGCAACAGCCCGCTGGTCGAGCGCCACCTCGGCTTCTCGGCCGGCATCGGGCTGGCCTGGAGCTTCCTGCGCTCGGCGCAGCCGGCAGCCGATTGAACGCGCGCCGCACGCGACCTAGCGCTGCTGCCTACAATCGAGCGATGATCTCACGCGAGCCGACCCTCGAGCGCCTGGCGGTGGCCCAGGCGCAGTTGCTCGAGCCCTGCGGGCTGTCCGAGGCCACGCTCGCGGCCGCGCTGGCGCTGATCGGCGAGCACCGCATCGACGACGCCGACCTGTACTTCCAGCTCAGCCGCCACGAGGGCTGGAGCCTCGAGGAGGGCATCGTCAAGAGCGGCAGCTTCAGCATCGAGCAGGGCGTGGGCGTGCGCGCGGTGGCCGGCGAGAAGACCGCCTTCGCCTACTCCGACGACCTGTCCGAGGCCGCGCTGATGGACGCTGCGCGCACCGTGCGCAGCATCGCCGCGGCCGGGCAGGGCCGGCGCGTCAGGGTCGGCGCGGCGCGGCCGGCGCCCAGCCGCAGTCTCTACGCCGCGACCGACCCGATCGCCACCCTCGACAGCGCGAGCAAGGTCGCGCTGCTCGAGAAGGTCGAGCGGCTCGCCCGCGCGAAGGACCCGCGCATCGTCCAGGTCATGGCCGGCGTCGCCGCCGAACACGAAGTGGTGCTGGTCGCGCGCGCCGACGGCACGCGCGCGGCCGACGTGCGGCCGCTGGTGCGGCTGTCGGTCACGGTGATCGCCGAGCAGGGCGGGCGCCGCGAGGTCGGCACCGGCGGCGGCGGTGGCCGCTTCGGGCTGGGCTGGTTCCACGACGCGCGCATCGAGTCCTACGTCGAGCACGCCGTCAACGCCGCGCTGACCAACCTCGAGAGCCGGCCGGCACCGGCCGGCGAGATGACCGTCGTGCTCGGCCCGGGCTGGCCCGGCGTGCTGCTGCACGAGGCGATCGGCCACGGCCTGGAGGGCGACTTCAACCGCAAGGGCTCGAGCGCGTTCAGCGGCCGCATCGGCCAGCGCGTGGCGGCCAAGGGCGTCACCGTGCTCGACGACGGCACGCTGCCCGACCGCCGCGGCAGCCTCAACGTCGACGACGAGGGCTGCGCGACGCAGCGCAGCGTGCTGATCGACGACGGCATCCTGCGCGGCTACCTGCAGGACGCGATGAACGCGCGCCTGATGAAGGTCAAGCCCACCGGCAACGGCCGCCGCGAGAGCTACGCGCATGTGCCGATGCCGCGCATGACCAACACCTACATGCTCGCCGGCGGGCGCACGCGCGACGAGATCGTCGCCAGCGTCAAGCGCGGTCTGTACGCGACCAACTTCGGCGGCGGCCAGGTCGACATCACCAGCGGCAAGTTTGTCTTCTCGGCCAGCGAGGCCTTCTGGGTCGAGGACGGCCGCATCCAGTACCCGGTCAAGGGCGCGACGATCATCGGCAACGGCCCCGACGCGCTGACCCGCGTGTCGATGATCGGCAACGACCTCGAACTCGACACCGGCGTCGGCACCTGCGGCAAGGAAGGCCAGAGCGTGCCGGTCGGCGTCGGCCAGCCGACGCTGCGCATCGACGGCCTGACCGTCGGGGGCACCGCCTGAGCGGGCCGCCGCCGCTGTCGCGACTGCCCGACGCGGCCGACGTCGCCGCCGCCGCGCGGCGGCTGTCCGGGCAGGTCCTGGACACGCCCTGCCTCGAGAGCCGCACGCTGGGCGCGCTGCTGGGCTGCCGTGTCTACCTGAAATTCGAGAACCTGCAGTTCACCGCCTCGTTCAAGGAGCGCGGCGCGCTCAACAAGCTCGCCGCGCTCGTCGAGGCCGGCACGGCGCCGCGCGGCGTGGTCGCCGCCTCGGCCGGCAACCACGCGCAGGGCGTGGCCTACCACGCGCAGCGCCTGGGCCTGCCGGCGGTCATCGTCATGCCGGGCTTCACGCCCGGGGTCAAGGTCGAGCGCACGCGCGGCTTCGGCGCCGAGATCGTGCTGCACGGCGACAGCTTCGACGCCGCCCGCGCGCACGCGCTGCAACTGGCCGACGAGCGCGGGCTGGCCTTCGTGCACGCCTTCGACGACCCGCTGGTCATCGCCGGGCAGGGCACGATCGGCCTCGAGATGCTCGCCGAGCAGCCCGCGATCGACACCCTGGTCATCGCCGTCGGCGGCGGCGGGCTGATCGGCGGCATCGCGACGGCGGTCAAGGCCCGGCGCCCGGACGTGCAGATCGTCGGCGTGCAGTCGGCGCGATTCCCCGGCATGTACCGCCTGCGCCACGGCAGTGCGCCGGCGGCCGGCGAGGGCACGATCGCCGAGGGCATCGCCGTCGGCGAGCCCGGGCAGCTCACGCGCGCGATCGTCGAGCGGCTCGTCGACGACCTCGTGCTGGTCGACGAGGGCGAGCTCGAGCAGGCGGTGCTGATGCTGCTCGAGGTCGAGAAGACCGTCGTCGAGGGCGCCGGCGCGGCCGGGCTGGCCGCGCTGCTGAAGGAGCCCGCGCGCTGGGCCGGACGCCAGGTCGGCCTGGTGCTGTGCGGCGGCAACATCGACCCGCTGCTGCTGGCGGCGATCATCGGCCGCGGCATGGTGCGCGCGGGCCGGCTCGCGCGCATCCGCGTGGCCGCACGCGACCTGCCCGGCACGCTGGCGCGCATCGCCACGGTCGTCGCCGAGGCCGGCGCCAACGTCGACGAGGTCCACCACCAGCGCGCGTTCTCGGCGCTGTCGGGGCGGCAGGTCGAGATCGAGCTGGTCCTGCAGACCCGTCACGAGGCGCATGTCGCGGCGGTGATCGCCGCGCTGCAGGCTGCCGGCTTCGACGCCAGCCGGCGCTGAAGGCGCGCCGGCGCGCGCCGGCGGCGTGCTAAAGTCGCCGACATGTCCCGGTTCGTGTTCTTCTTTGCGTACTTCTGGTTCTCGCGGCGCCCCGGCGCAGGAGAGGACAGCGCGTAGACCACGAGCCGACCGCCTTCCTGAAACCGCCGGGCCCGCCGCCCGGCGGTTTTTTTTCGCCCCCGAGTTTCTTCGACGACATCCACGACAGCCCAGACCGCAGGAGGACCCGCCGATGAACGCCAAGCCCGCCGCCGCCGTCGAGCCCCGACACTCGCCGCCCGACCGCACCAGCCAGACCGACGACGAGCGCATCCACGACATCACCCCGCTGCCGCCGCCCGAGCACCTGATCCGCTTCTTCCCGATCGGCGGCACGCCGATGGAGCGGCTGATCGTCGACACCCGCCAGCGCGTGCGCCGGCTGCTGCATGGTCAGGACGAGCGGCTGCTGGTCGTCATCGGGCCATGCTCGATCCACGACCCGGCCGCGGCAATGGACTACGCGCGGCGGCTGAGCGTGCAGCGCGAGCGTCACGCCGACACGCTCGAGATCGTCATGCGCGTGTACTTCGAGAAGCCGCGCACGACGGTGGGCTGGAAGGGCCTGATCAACGACCCCTACCTCGACGAGAGCTTCCGCATCGACGAGGGCCTGCGCATCGCGCGCCAGTTGCTGCTCGACATCAACCGCCTGGGGCTGCCGGCGGGCAGCGAATTCCTCGACGTCATCAGCCCGCAGTACATCGGCGACCTGATCGCCTGGGGCGCGATCGGCGCGCGCACGACCGAGAGCCAGGTCCACCGCGAACTGGCCTCGGGCTTGAGCGCGCCGATCGGCTTCAAGAACGGCACCGACGGCAACATCCGCATCGCCACCGACGCGATCCAGGCCGCGATGCGGCCGCACCACTTCCTGTCGGTGCACAAGAACGGCCAGGTCGCCGTCGTCGAGACGCGCGGCAACAAGGACTGCCACGTCATCCTGCGCGGCGGCAAGGCGCCCAACCACGACGCCGCCAGCGTCGCCGCCGCGCGCCACGAGATCGAGGCCGCCAAGCTGCCGGCGCGGCTGATGATCGACTGCAGCCATGCCAACAGCCAGAAGCAGCACCGTCGCCAGATCGACGTCGCGCGCGACATCGCCACGCAACTGGCCGCCGGCGAGCGCAGCATCTTCGGCGTGATGGTCGAGAGCCATCTGCACGAAGGCAGCCAGAAGTTCGTCGCCGGCAAGGACGATCCGGGCAAGCTCGAGTACGGCAGGAGCATCACCGATGCCTGCCTGGGCTGGGACGACTCGCTCGAGGTGCTGGACCTGCTCGCCGCCGCGGTGCGGGCGCGGCGCGACTGAGCGGCGCCGGCGCGCTGCGGATCAGCCGCTGGCGTCGTCGCCGCCGCGTGCCAGCCGCTCGCTGCGCCAGTAGACGTCGTCGCCGCCGAGGCCGTCGAGCCGGGCGCGGTTGAGCACCCGCGCGAGGACGAACAGCAGGTCGCTGAGCCGGTTGAGGTACTGCTGCGGCGCGGTGCGCACCGCGTCCTGCGCGGCCAGCGCAACGACCGCACGCTCGGCGCGGCGCGCCACCGTGCGCGCCACATGCGCAAGCGCTGCGCTGCGGGTGCCGCCGGGCAGGATGAACTCGCGCAGCGGCGGCAGCGCGGCGTTGTGGCGCTCGAGCGCGGCGTCGAGCCGCGCGAGCGCCTCTGCGGGCAGCAGCGCCTGCCCCGGCATCGACAGCTCGCCGCCGAGGCTGAACAGTTCGTGCTGCACGCCCAGCAGCAGCTCGCGCAGCTCGCCCGGCAGCGGCTCGGCCAGCAGCACGCCGAGCGTGCTGTTGAGCTCGTCGACCTCGCCCATGGCCTGCACGCGCAGGTGGCTCTTGGCGACGCGGCTGCCGTCGCCCAAGCCGGTGCTGCCGTCGTCGCCGGTGCGCGTCGCGATGCGGGTCAGGCGGTTTCCCATCGACCGATGCTAGCAGCGCAGCGGCGCGGGCGCGCCGGCCGGGCGCCAAGGTCCCTAGAATCGGATCCCCGCGTCGGACCCCTTACACCCCGAAGGAGACAAGCCGATGACCGCCCCGCCGCCGCACGCCCTGCTCGACGCCGCCAGGCGCCGCCCCCCGCCGGCGGCCATGCTCGCCGCCCTCGGCGCGCGCCTGGGCGAGCGCTGCAGCACCGCCGCCGCGGTGCGCGAGCAGCATGGCCGCGACGAGAGCCCATACCCGGTGACGCCGCCCGACGCGGTGGTCTACGCCGAGTCGACCGCGGAGGTCGCCTTCGCGGTGGCCTGTGCCGCCGCGCACCGCGTGCCGGTCATCCCGTTCGGCGTCGGCTCCTCGCTCGAGGGCCATCTGCTGGCCGTCGAGGGCGGGCTCAGCATCGACCTGTCGCGGATGAACCGCATCCTGCGCGTGCAGCCCGAGGACCTGACCGTCACCGTCGAGGCCGGCGTCACGCGCGAGCAGCTCAACCGCGAGATCCGCCACAGCGGGCTGTTCTTCCCGATCGACCCCGGCGCCGACGCCAGCCTCGGCGGCATGGCCGCGACGCGCGCCAGCGGCACCAACGCCGTGCGCTACGGCACGATGCGCGACAACGTGCTGGGCCTGACCGTCGTCACCGCCGACGGCGAGGTCGTGCACACCGGGACCCGGGCGCGCAAGTCCAGCGCCGGCTACGACCTGACCCGGCTGCTGGTCGGCAGCGAGGGCACGCTGGGCGTGATGACCGAGCTCACGCTGCGGCTGTACCCGCTGCCCGAGGCGGTCAGCGCGGCGATCTGCCACTTCCCCGGCGTCGCCGAGGCCGTCGACACGACCATCGAGATCATCCAGACCGGCGTGCCGATCGCGCGCTGCGAGCTGCTCGACGCCAACACCGTGCGCGCGGTCAACCGCCACGAGCGCCTCGACCTGCGCGAGCAGACGATGCTGTTGATGGAATTCCACGGCAGCGCGGCCGGCGTGCGCGAGCAGGCCCAGACCGTGCAGGCGATCGCCCGCGAGCATGGCGGCGAGGACTTCCAGTGGGCGACCACGCCCGAGGAGCGCAGCCGGCTGTGGACCGCGCGCCACCGCGCCTACTTCGCCGCGCTGCAGACCCGGCCCGGCTGCCGCTGCGTGACCACCGACACCTGCGTGCCGATCTCGCGGCTGGCCGAGCACATCGTCGAGAGCCAGCGCGAGGCCGAGGGCGCCGGGCTGCCATACTTCATCGTCGGCCATGTCGGCGACGGCAACTTCCACCTCGGCTACCTGATCGACCCGCAGCAGCCGGCCGAGCGCGAACTCGCCGAGCGGCTGAACCTGCAGATGGTGCAGCGCGCGCAGCGCCTCGAAGGCACCTGCAGCGGCGAGCACGGCGTGGGCCTGCACAAGATGGACTTCCTCGCCGGCGAAGCCGGCGCCGGCAGCGTCGCGCTGATGCGCCGGATCAAGCATGCGCTCGATCCGCACAACATCCTGAACCCGGGGAAGATCCTTGCCTTCTGACCGCGGCGCGGCGCCCGGCGCCGACGAGGACCTCCCCCGCCTGAAGCTCGAGCGCACCCGGCCGTGGCGCGTGGTCCGGCTCGGCGCGCGCGTGACCGCGCGCCAGACCCGGCGCGCCGGCGCCTTCGTCGTGCGCGCGCTGGCCCGCCCGGCGCTGGTCGGCGCGGTCGTGCCCTCGTCACGCTGGCTGGCCAACGCGATGGCCGAGGCCGCCGCCGGCGCCCAATGGCTGGTCGAGCTCGGTGCCGGCACCGGCGCGGTCACCGACGCGCTGCGCCGGCGCCACCCGGCGCTGCCGCTGGTCGCCGTCGAGATCGACGCGCACTGGGCCCAGCACCTGCAGCGCCGCCACCCGCGCGTGGACGTGCACAGCGCGCCCGCGCACGAGGTGCTGGCCGCGCTGCAAGCCCGCGCCGGCGACGCCGTGATCGTCTCGTCGCTGCCGTTTCGCTCGCTGCCGCCGCCCTGGCACGAGGTCACCCGCCGCGCGATCGAGCAGTTCCTCTGCGCCGACCTGCGCCGCCGGCTCGTGCAGTACACCTACCAGCCGCGGGCGCCGTTTGCCGTCGACCCGCGCGGCAACCTCGCCTGGCAGTGCCTGGGCATCGTCTGGGGCAACCTGCCGCCGGCCTGGATCTGGGAGCTCGCGGCGCGCCCGCGGCGCTGACGCGACAGCCCGGCGCGTGCCCGGCGCCGGCCGGGGGGCGCTCGCTAGAATGCGTCACGTCTTGTCACGCTGTCGCCCGACCCGCCCCCATGAAGCTCATCGGCTCACTGACCAGCCCCTACGTGCGAAAGGTGCGCGTGGTGATGGCCGAGAAGCGCCTCGACTACCAGTTCGTCGTCGAGGACCCGTGGAACGGCGAGGCGGTGCTGCGCGCCAATCCGCTGGGCAAGGTGCCGTGCCTGGTGCTCGAAGGCGGCGAGGCGATCTTCGACTCGCGCGTGATCGTCGAGCACCTCGACACGCTGTCGCCGGTCGGCAAGCTGATCCCGCCGTCCGGACGCGAGCGCGTCGAGGTGCGCACCTGGGAGGCGCTGGCCGACGGCCTGCTCGACGCGGCGGTGGCCGCGCGGCTCGAGCAGACCTGGTCGGGCCGGCGCGAGCACGAGCGCAGCGCGGCCTGGATAGAGCGCCAGTTGAGCCGCGTGCACAGCTCGCTTGCGGCGATGGGCCACGGCCTGGCCGACAAGCCCTGGTGCAACGGCAACCACCACACGCTGGCCGACATCGCCGTCGGTGTCGCGCTGGGCTATCTCGATTTCCGCTTCCCGCAGATCGACTGGCGCGCCGCCCACCCGAACCTGCAGCGCCTGCACGACAAGCTCGCCGCGCGGCCGAGCTTCGCCGACAGCGCGCCACCGGCGCCCTGAAGCGCGCCGCTCAGGCCACCGGCATGGCGGCCCGACCTCGGCGCCGGGCCGCGGCAGGCCCGGGCCGGGGCGCAGGCGCCGGCGCAAAGCGCGTCGCGTCGGCCAGCGGCCAGTACTGCCGGTAGACCTCGCCCGGCCAGTCGGCCTCGCCGCGCGCGGCCGCCAGCAGCGCGCCCGCAGGCACCTGCGGCAGCAGTTCGGCCAGCAGGCGCACCTCGCCGCCGGCGGCGCGCCGCACGATGTGCGTGGCCTCGAACTCGCCCGGGTGCGCGAGCCCGGCGGCCTGGGTCAGTTCCTGCAGCGCCCGCAGCGTGTGCAGGTGGAAGCGGCGCACGCGCTCGGCCTTGTCGGGCACGACCAGCGCGCGCTGGCGCAGCCGGTCCTGGGTCGCGACGCCGGTCGGGCAGGCGCCGCTGTGGCAGGTCTGGGCCTGGATGCAGCCCAGCGCGAACATGAAGCCGCGCGCCGAGTTGCACCAGTCGGCCCCCAGCGCCATCGCGCGCGCGATGTCGAAGGCGCTGACGATCTTGCCCGCCGCACCGATGCGCACGCGCCCGCGCAGCCCCAGTCCGACGAGCGTGCCGTGGACCAGCCGCAGGCCCTCCTGCAGCGGGGTGCCGACATGGTCGCTGAATTCGAGCGGTGCGGCGCCGGTGCCGCCCTCGGCACCGTCGACGACGATGAAGTCGGGCACGATGCCGGTGTCGAGCATGGCCTTGCAGATCGCAAACCATTCCCAGGGGTGGCCGACGCAGAGCTTGAAGCCCACCGGCTTGCCGCAGGCCAGGCCGCGCAGCCGGGCCACGAAGTGCAGCAGCTCCAGCGGCGTTGCGAAGGCGCCGTGGTGCGCCGGACTGACGCAGTCCACGCCCGGCGGCACGCCGCGCGCCGCGGCGATCTCGGGCGTGACCTTGGGTCCGGGCAGCACGCCGCCATGCCCGGGCTTGGCACCCTGGCTGAGCTTGATCTCGATCATCCTGACCTGCGCATCGGCGGCCTGGGTGGCAAAGCGCGCCGGGTCGAAGCGGCCGGCGGCGTCGCGGCAGCCGAAGTAGCCCGAACCGATCTCCCAGATCAGGTCGCCGCCGTGCGTGCGGTGGTGCGCGCTGATCGAGCCCTCGCCGGTGTCGTGGGCGAAGCCCCCGGCGCGGGCGCCGGCGTTGAGTGCGAGGATCGCGCGCGCCGACAGCGCGCCGAAGCTCATCGCCGAGATGTTGAACACGCTGGCGCTGTAGGGCTGCGTGCAGCCGTTGTCGGCGTGGCCGACCAGCACCCGGAAGTCGTGCCCGGGCAGCACGCTGGGCTGCAGCGAGTGGTTGATCCACTCATGGCCGGCGGCATGCACGTCGCGCTGGGTGCCGAACGGGCGCTTGTCGGTGGCCCCCTTGGCGCGCTGGTAGACCAGCGAGCGTTGCTGGCGCGAAAAAGGCGCGGCCTCGTTGTCGCCCTCGATGAAGTACTGCCGCAACTCGGGGCGCACGTACTCCAGGGCAAAGCGCAGGTGCCCGATGACCGGATAGTTGCGCAGCACGGCATGGCGCGTCTGCCGCATGTCGCGCCAGCCCAGCAGAGCCAGCGCGGCCCCGGCCAGCGCTGGCCCGCTGCTGCCCCCGATGGCCCACCACAGTGCGGCGGCCACGCCCAGCCCGACGCAGACCGCCCAGGCCAGATAGCGCAGCGGCAGCCGCGCGTCGAGTCGGTCGAGCCAGGCGTGCATGCGGCCTCCGGGTGGGTCTGCGGTGCACACAGCGTAGACGCCCCTCGGCCCGCGCGGTGGGCCGAACAGGGCCGGACGGCAAGGCCAGTTTGCCCGCGCGGTCAGCCGCGCCCGAAGAAGTCCAGCAGCGCCTGCGCGGTGTCGGCCGGCAGTTCCTCGGGGATGAAGTGCCCGGCCGGCAGCGCCCGGCCCTCGACCTGGCCGGCGCACTGCGCGCGCCACAGCGCGAGCGGGTCGAACAGGCGCTGCACGACGCCGCGCGCGCCCCACAGCACGAGCAGGTCGCAGGCGATGCGCTGGCCGGCCGCGCGCGCGGCGCGGTCGTGGTCGAGGTCGATGCCGGCGCTGGCGCGGTAGTCCTCGCAGGCGGCGTGGATCGCCGCGGGCCGGGCGAAGCAGCGCTCGTACTCGGCCAGCGCACGCGGCTCGATGTGCGCGAGCCCGCCGCTGCCCCAGCCGCCGAGCTTGGCGTGCAGGTACGGCAGCGGGTCGGCGCCGATCAGGCGCTCGGGCAGCGGCGCGGGCTGGATCAGGAGGAACCAGTGGTAGTAGGCGCGCGCAAACGCCAGGTCGGTGGCCGCGTACATGTCCAGCGTCGGCGCGATGTCGATCAGCGCGAGCTGGCGCACGGCCTGCGGGTGGTCGAGCGCGAGCCGGTGCGCGACGCGGCCGCCGCGGTCGTGCCCGGCGACCAGGAACCGCGCATGGCCGAGCCTGCGCATCAGCGCGACGAGGTCGGCGGCCATCGCGCGCTTGCTGTGGCTGGCGTGGTCGGCGCTGTCGGGCGGGCAGCCCGAGTCGCCGTAGCCGCGCAGGTCGGGCAGGACCAGCCGCAAGTGCGGCGCGAGCCGCTGCGCGACGCGATGCCACATGACGTGCGTCTGCGGAAAGCCGTGCAGCAGCAGCAAGGGCGGCGCATCGGGCTGGCCGCCGACGCGGGCGTACAGCCGCTGGCCGCCGCCGACCTCGTGATCGCCGGCGTCGAAACCTTCGAACCAGGGTTCAGCGTTCGCGTCCATCGGGGCCCTCGGTGGCTTGCGGGTCGGGGGCGTCGGCGCGCAGGGCCAGCGCCTGCGCGTAGACCGCGTTGCGCGGCGCGCCGCTGGCCTGCGCGGCCAGCGCCACCGCCTGCCTGAGCGGCAGCGCAGCCAGCAGCGCGGGCAGCCAGCGCTGCGCCTCGGCCAGCGCGGGGGTCGGCGCATCGCCGGTCGTCGTCACCGGCGCGCGCGCGTGCAGCACCAGCACGAACTCGCCGCGGCGGCGGTCGGCGTCGGCGGCGAGCCAGCCGGGCAGCGCACCCGCGGGCAGGGTGACGATGGTCTCGAACTGCTTGGTCAGCTCGCGGCACAGCGTCAGCGGGCGCGCGGCGTCGAGCGCGGCCAGCGTGCGCGCCAGCACCTCGATGCGGTGCGGAGCCTCGAACAGCACCAGGCAGCCGTCGTCGGCGTGCAGCGCGTGCAGCCAGCGCTCGCGCTCGGCACCGCGGGCCGGCGCGTAGCCGGCGAAGCGAAAGCCCTGCGCCTGCGCGTCGCCGGCCACGCTGAGCGCGGCGGCGACGCTGCTTGCGCCGGGCAGCGGCAGCACGCGGTGGCCGGCGGCGCGCGCGGCGGCGACCAGCCGCGCGCCGGGGTCGCTGACCGCGGGCGTGCCGGCGTCGCTGACCAGCGCGACGCGCTCGCCGCGCGCCAGCCGGGCCAGCACCGCGGCGCCGGCGGCCTGCTCGTTGTGCTGGTGCAGCGCGAGCAGCGGCCGCTCGATGCCGAGGTGGCGCAGCAGTGCGCCGCCGACCCGGGTGTCCTCGCAGGCCACGGCGTCGACCAGGCCGAGCAGGTGCACTGCGCGCAGCGTCAGGTCGGCGAGGTTGCCGATCGGCGTGGCGACGACGTAGAGTGCCGGCGCGGGATACTGCTGGCCTGCGGCGGCCTCGGCGGCCGCGCGCTTCAGGGTGTCGGCGATACTCAAGCGGGGACCGGGCGTGGGAACGGGCGTGGCGGCGGCGACGACGCGGGCAGCGGGCGAGGCGGCCGAGGCGCGCGCGCTCGCGCACCTGCAGGGCCAGGGGCTCGTGCTGGTCGCGCGCCATTATCGGATCGGCGGCGGGCCGCGGGTGCCGGCCGCCGAGGTCGACCTGATCGTGCGCGAGCGCGACGGCACGCTGGTCTTCGTCGAGGTCCGCGCGCGGCGCAGCACGGCCCACGGCGGCGCGGCGGCCAGCGTCGGCGCGGCCAAGCAGCGGCGCATCGTGCGCGCCGCGCGGCAGTACCTGGCGCGGCTGCCCAGCCCGCCACCATGCCGCTTCGACGTGATCGCGATCGACGGCGAACGCCTCGAATGGCTGCGCGCGGCGTTCGACGCCTCGGCCTGAACACACCGGCATGCCGTCGGCGCTTGGCATCCTGCCCGCTGTCCGGCAGACTGCGCGGGCGGTCCGGCACATTCCAGGAGAGGCAGAGCATGGCTAGCGGCAAGATCCTCGTCGCGCAGGGCGGCGGCCCGACCGCGGTCGTCAACCAGTCGCTGGCCGGCGTGGTGCTCGAGGCGCGCCGCCACCACGGCATCACGCGCGTCTACGGCGCGCGCCACGGCGTGCGCGGCATCGTCGACGAGGACTTCGTCGACCTCACGCAGGAGACCAGCCACAACCTCGAGCTGGTCGCCCATACGCCGGCCTCGGCGCTGGGCTCGACGCGCGACAAGCCCGACCTGAAATACTGCCAGGAGATCTTCAAGGTCCTGCAGGCCCACGGGATCGAGCACTTCTTCTACATCGGCGGCAACGACAGCGCCGACACCGTGCGCATCGTCGCCGACGAGGCGCGCGCCGCCGGCTACCCGCTGCGCAGCATCCACATCCCGAAGACGATCGACAACGACCTCGTCGGCAACGACCACACGCCGGGCTTCCCGAGCGCGGCGCGCTTCGTCGCGCTGGCCTTTGCCGGCGCCAACCTCGACAACGCCGCGCTGCCCGGGGTCTACGTCGGCGTCGTCATGGGCCGCCATGCCGGCTTCCTGACCGCCGCGTCGGCGCTGGGCAAGAAGTTCGACGACGACGGCCCGCACCTGATCTACCTGCCCGAGCGGGCCTTCGTGCTCGAGCGCTTCCTCGCCGACGTCAAGGCCACCCACGAGCGGCTCGGCCGCTGCGTGGTCGCCCTCAGCGAGGGCATCCACGACGGCTCGGGCACGCCGATCGCCGCGCAACTGGCCAAGGACCTGGAACACGACGCGCATGGCAACGTGCAGCTCTCGGGCAGCGGCGCGCTGGCCGACTTGCTGTGCGAGGAGGTCAAGACGAAGCTCAAGATCAAGCGCGTGCGCGGCGACACCTTCGGCTACCTGCAGCGCAGCTTCGTCGGCTGCGTCAGCGACGTCGACCAGCGCGAGGCGCGCGAAGTCGGCGAGAAGGCCGTGCAGTATGCGCTGTGGGGCGAACGCGACGGCAGCGTCACGATCGAGCGCACCGGCTTCTACTCGGTCGACTACCGGCTGCGGGCGCTGGCCGAGGTCGCCGGCAAGACGCGCACGATGGACGCGGCCTTCGTCAGCGCCAGCGGCACCGACGTCACCGACGCATTCCGGCTCTACCTGCGCCCGCTGCTGGGCTCGGGCATGCCCGACGCCTACCGGCTGCGGCCGGCCCCGGTGCCGCGCGTGCTGCGCCCCCAGCCCTGAACACGCTCAGCGCGCGCGAACTTTCTCGGTCATCCGTCATCCATTCATGGCAAGTCAGGTCCCGTCCGTCAGTTCAGCGGCACGGTGAGCCTGTCGATCACCGTGTCGGTCTTCGGCCGCACGCCTCGCCACCACGCAAAGGCCTCTGCCGCCTGTTCCACCAGCATGCCTACACCGTCTGCGACGCCTCGCACGCCCGCATTGCGCGCCAGCCGCAGAAACGGCGTCAGCCCCTTGCCGTAGGCGAGTTCATAGGCGGTACAGCCCACACCGAATACCGAGGGTGGGACGGGGGGCAAGTCGCCTGTGAGGCTGGCGGAGGTCGCGTTGACCACGAGGTCGAAGCTCCCCATGCCATCCAGGTCGCGGTAGCCGACGGCGAGCACCGATCCCTTCGCTGCAACCTCGCGCGCCAGGCCACCGGCCTTGGCTACATCACGGTTGGCCAGCACCAGTTCCACCGGCCCTGCCCCAAGGAATGGAAGCAGCGCGCCCCGGGCGGCACCGCCCGCGCCGAGCATCAATACTCGACGGCCGGCCAGCCGCAGGCCCAGGTTCTCCTCGATGTCGCGCAGCAGGCCGACGCCGTCGAAGTTCTCGGCCAGGATGCTGCCGCCGACGAACTTCAGCGCATTCGCGGCCCCGGCGAGAGCGGCCCGTTCGCTGCGCTCATCAGCCATCTGGAAGGCGCGCAGCTTGAAGGGTGCGGTGACATTCATGCCGCATCCGCCGTCGTCACGGAATGCGAGAACCGTGTCCTCGAATGCACGCTCCGGCGCGGTCGGCCCTTAGATGGCCACGTACTCCATGTCCTGCTTCTTCGCCTTGGCGAACAGACCATGGATCAGCGGCGACTTGGTGTGCCCGATAGGGTTGCCGATCACGGCGTAGCGGTCAGTCATCGTCGCTCCTCAGGGTGCGTACAGCACGCCGTCGGCCTGCAGGGTCGCAATCTCGCTGGAGCTGAAGCCCAGCGCCCTGGCCACCTCGGCGTTGTGTTGACCGAGGTCAGGAGCCACCTCGCGGATCGTCGTGTCGCAGTCCGAGAACCGGAACGGCAGGTTGGGCAGCCGCAGCGTGCCGAAGCGCGGGTGCTGCTGCTCGAGCACCATGCCGCGTGCCTGGATCTGCGGATCGGCCAGCACCTCGTCGATGCGCTGGACCTTGGCCGCGGGCACGTCCACGCGGTCGAGCAGCGCCAGCACGTCGGCGACCTTGCGAGCCGTCACCCACGGCTTGACGACGCCGAGGATCTCGAGCCGGTGCGCGTTGCGGCCGTTCAGTTCATGGAAGCGCGTGTCGTCCGCGAAGCCGGCGGGGCCGCCGTGGGCCGCGACCAGCCCGGCAAAGCGCTTCCAGGAGTCATCGACCTGGGCCGCGATCACGAGGTCGCCGTCGGCGGCGCGGAACACGCCGTACAGCGTCGAGGTCGGCATGTCGTGGCCGGTCTGCTCGGGCACGACCTTGCCGCCCGACAGCGTGTAGCACTGCACCGCGTACTCGTGCATCGACACCAGCGTGTCGTACAGCGCCATGTCGATGTGCTGGCCGCGACCGCTGCCCACCCGGCCGAGCAGCGCGGCGTTGATGGCCGCCACCGCGTGGATGCCGGTGTACATGTCGCCCAGCGAGATGCGCAGCAGCGGCGGCGCCTCGCCCGGCGTGCCGACCATCTGCATGATGCCGCTCTTGGCTTCGGCGATCAGGCCGAAGCCGGCGCGATGGGAGTCGGGGCCCGTGTGGCCGTAGGCGGAGATCGAGCAGTAGACCAGCCTCGGGTTGCGCGCCGACAGCTCGGCATAGCCGAGCCCGAGCCTGTCCAGCGCGCCGGGCCGGTAGTTCTCGATGAACACGTCGGCCGAGTCGCACAGCCGCTGCATGAAGTCCTTGCCGCGCGGGTCCTTCATGTCCACGCTGACGCCTTGCTTGCCCATGTTGAGCTGCAGGTAGTAGCCGCTTTGGTGCTCATCGAGGACCCAGGCGTGCTGACGGCCGGCGTCGCCGCTGCCCGGGCGCTCCACCTTGATCACCTCGGCGCCGAGCGCCGCGAGGCACCGGCCGACGTAGGGTCCGGCGAGGAAGTGGCTGTAGTCGACGACGCGGATGCCGGCGAGGGGCAGGGCCTGGGTCATGCGGCGCTCCCCGGCCGGCGCGGAACCATCAGGCGGTGCTCGCCGCGCTGGACGATCTCGCCCTTCTGGTTGATCAGCTCGGACGGCAGCACGACGATGCCCCAGCCCGGCTTGCTCTTGCTGGCACGCATCGAGCCGACCTTGAACCTGACGTGCAGGACGTCGCCCACGCGGATCGGCAGCAGGAAGTCCCAGGTCCAGCCGAGCGACATGCCGGGCAGGAAGCGGTAGTCGCTCTGCGTCTTCAAACCGTCGGCGATCGACAGCCCGAACAGGCCGTGCGCGACGATGCTGCCGAAGTGGCTGGCGTTGGCGTAGGCCTCGTCGACGTGCACCGGCGTGTGGTCGCCGGTAAGGTCGGCATAGGCGAGGATGCGTTCCTTGGTGACGGTGCAGGTCGGGCTCACGCATTCGTCGCCCTCCTGCGCGTCGTCCCAGTACTTTTCCGGACTCATTCGGTTTCCTTGGTCTTGCTCAGGCCGGGACGCGCGGATTGACGGCCAGCGCGGCGGCCACCGCGCTCGCAGGGCTGGCCTGGATCAGTTCGACGGCCAGGCCGTCGGGCAGGCGCAGCCAGTTGCGGCCCTGCGGCATCTCGCTGACGCCGAACGCCTTGGCGGCTTCCAGCGCCGACTCCATGTCCTCGCACATGACGCCGATGTGGCCGAGCCGGCCCTCGGGGCCGGCGAAGTCGGGCTTGGCGATGAACTGCATGCCGCCCAGGGTCCAGTACTGCGCCGGGTCCTCGAGGCTGCCCTGCACCTCGCGCATCGTCATGCCGAGCACGTCGTGGAAGAACTGGATGTGCCAATGGATGTCGCGCACCCAGATGGCGACATGTTCGACGTAGGCTCTGGCGGTCATGCGGCCTCCTTGATGGATGAACGGGTGGCAAGGGACCGCTCGATCCCCTTGATGCAGGCGACGAGCGCGGCATTGACGGGCGTGGGCACGCCCAGGCGAAGGCCCTCGCGCACGACGGCGCCGTTGATGAAGTCGACCTCGGTGATCGAGCCCTTTTCCAGGCTCTGCAGCATCGAGGCCTTGAAGTCGGGCGGCAGCCCCTCGGCAGCACGGTCCCACGCCTGCACCGGATCGGCGATGCTCAAGCGCACGCCGGCGGCCCGGGCCACGTCGATCGCTTCGCCCACGGCGGCCAGTGCGGTGGCTTTCAGTTCGGGCACGGCGTAGAGCTCGCCGTAGCTCAGCCGTGTGATGCCGCTCAACGCCCCGGTGGCGACATTGACCAGGAGCTTGTCCCACATCGTGCCGACGATGTTGTCGCTGACGCTGGTCCTCAGGCCGGCGTCGTTGAACACGCTGGCGATCCGCCTCACGCGATCGGTGACAGATCCGTCGAGCTCGCCGATGTAGGTGTGTTTGCCCGCCGTCCCGGAAACGATGCGCCCGGGCGCCAGCAGGACACCACCGACATAGGTCCTCCCCGCGAGCACGCGGTGTCGCCCGACAGCCTCGGCGAGGATGTCCTCGTGACCCAGCCCGTTCTGCAGCGACAGCACGACGGTGTGCTCACCGATCAATGCCTGGGCTCCTGCGATGGCCTCCCGCGTGTGGAAGGACTTCACCAGCACGATGACGAGGTCGACAGGGCCGACACCCTGAGCGTTCGTGGCGGCCTGGACAGGCACGCGCCGTTCGCTGCCGTTTGCAGCCAGCGTCAGGCCGCCCGCGTTCATCGCGTCCACATGCGCCTTCGAGCGGTTGAGCAGCCAGACATCGGAACCCCCTTCGGCCAAGGCGGCACCGATGGCACAACCCAGCGCGCCGGCACCGAGCACACAGATCTTCAAGGGATTTCCCTCTGAATGCCGCGTAGCGCGGCGTCGGGAAGAACGATAGGCAGCGACCCCGATGCTGTCCATGCAATGGCTGACATAGACTGCATTGCAAAGTGCGATGGAGCTCGAGCTTGTCCAGCTGGAGCGGCACTGGGAGGTGCGCGTGCCGTCTCGAAAGCCTGCGACCGTCGCTTCCGATGCCGAGCTGCTCGGCCCAAAGCTGCTGCGGCTGTTCGATTTGCTCTACAGCACCGGCAGCGTCACCCGTGCCGCCGAGCAGCTCGGCCAGAGCCAGCCGACGGTGAGCATCTGGCTCGGCCGCCTGCGGCGGACCCTGAACGATCCGCTCTTCGTCCGCACGCCGGCCGGCATGCAGCCGACGCCGCGCGCCGATGCGCTGATCGGCACGGCCCGTGAAGCGCTGGATTCGCTGCGCCGCCTGTCCGAGACCCAGCCCGAGTTCGACCCGTCCGCGGCCCGGCGGCGATTTCGCATCTGCATGACCGACGCCAGCCATGTCACCTTGCTGCCGCAGTTGCTGGCGCACGTGCGTGCCACCGCGCCGGGCGTGGGCATCGTCGCCGCGCGCATCGATGCGGACACCGCGCGAGCCCTGCAGGCCGGGGACGTCGACCTCGCCCTGGGCCTGATCCCCGAGCTCGAGGCGGGCTTCTACCAGCAGACGCTGTTCGAGCAGGACTGGGTGTGCCTCGCCAACTCGAGACATCCGCGCATCGGCAAGACACTCGGCCTGAAGGCCTACAAGGCCGAGGCCCACATCGGCATCATCTACGGCACCGGCCATCGCTTGCTCGACGCAGCCCTGAAGGATCATGGCATCGAGCGCCGCGTGCTGCTGGAGCTGCCCGGCTTCCTGGGCCTGCCCGCGATCGTCTCGACGACCGACCTGATCGCCTCGCTGCCGCGCCAGATCGGCGAGACGCTGGCGCGGCTGGGCGGGCTGAGCGTGCACGACTGCCCAGTGCCGATCCCGACGTTCACGGTGAAGCAGCACTGGCACGCCCGCTACCACCACGACGCGGCCAATCGCTGGCTGCGCGGGGTCTGTGCAGCGCTCTTCACGCAGCACGCGCCGAGGAAGCGGGCCGGGCGCTGAGCCGCCATGGCCAGGCGCAATGCGTGGTATTGCCGCCATTGCATGGACACCTCCTGCCGGCAACTCTATGGTTCCGGCAAGGGCCCCTCTCCAACCGGAGACAACCAGCATGAACGAGACGCAGCGGGCCGAGATCCGCCAACATGATCGGCGGCGAGGCCGGCGCCATCGCGCAGCCGGGCAAACCGCACAGGTTTCGCGCCTCCTTCACCCAGGTGGCGGCCATGCCCAAAGTCGTTCGCTGCATCTAGGACAGCGCGAAGGCCTCGTCTATTGCCGTGGTCTATGCCAACAGCGCCTCCGGCAAGGGCGGCCGGGGCATGGTGCTGAAGGAACTGCAGGCGGCAGGGATCAAGGTGGTCGCAGACCTGTCCACCGACGCGGGCCATGTCGATCTGGGCACAAGGATTTCAAACGGCCTGCCGGGTCTGCCTGGCCTGTCTCTGTGCCTCTTGAGCGCTCGACTCACGCATGTGTGGGCGGCCGATACCGGCCTGGATGGCTTGGAACCGAGGGCTGCGCTGTTGTCTTGTCGTGATTCGGCCGGCCCCTGTCGGTTCGCTTGGGGCTCGTTGGACCTTGATGTCAGGGTTGCCCCTGAGTCATCCGTCATCCATCACTGATCCAGGCTCAGCAGCAGCCGCCGCGTCGGCTCGACGCCGAGCTGCAGCAGCTCGGCGATGTCGCGGATATCGTCGGGCAGCGCCGGGTCGTCCCAGCCGCGCGCGCTGTGGCGCGCCAGCCGCTGCGCGAGCAGCACGCAGCGCACGGCGGGCACGTCGGCCTGGTGGTCGTCGTCGAGCCGCACCAGCAGCGGCGGCAGTCGCCAGGCCTGCATCAGCGCGTGGCGCAGCTCGACCAGCTCGATGCCGAGCACGGCGCGCTGCGCGAGCGCCGAGCGCAGCGTAGGCTCGGCGGCCTGGCGGCGCGCGATCTCGGCCATCAGCGTCGGTGCATGGCACCACAGCAGCAGCTCGGCAAAGTCGCGCAGGTGCGCGGCCTCGTGGATGACCTGCGCGTCGGGGTCGGCGCGGTGCACGGCAAACGCCAGCGCGAAGGTCGAGGCGCGGTACGAGCGCTGCAGTACGCGGCGCAGGCCCTCGAGCGCCTGCGGCGCGTCGGCCAGCCGCTGCTCGACGGTCGGCAGCCCGGTGAAGGCGCGAAAGAACGGGCCGATGCCCAGCAGCACCAGCGCGGCGGTCGCGGTCTCGGTCTGGCTGCCATCGCGCCCGCCCTCGCGCCCGCGCTGCAGCGTGGCCACATGCGCGAGCAGCCGCAGCGTGGCCAGCGGGTCGGCGGCGAAGACCTCGAACAGCATGCGCGCGTCGACCGCGTCCTCGTGGTCGACCAGCTCGTCGATCGCCGCCGCGGTCTGCGCGAGCACCGGGATCGGTGCCGCACGCAGCCACGCGACCCAGGCCTCGAGGTCGCGCAGCGGGCGATCGAGCAGCGGCGGCAGGGCGGTGGTGTTCACGGCGGGCCTTGGGTCTGGTACGGATATCGGCGGCGGCGGCACCGACTTTAGGCCTGCCGCGGCGGCACCGCCGCGGCTCAATGCCGCCCACCCACCAGGTACCAGCCCCGCGCGGCCAGCTCGCGCAGCGCGACGTGCGAGACGCGCAGCGCGTCGCCGCTGGGCACCAGGTGCGACCACTCGAAGTCGCCGCCGGCCCAGCCGAGGTAGCCCGTCGGCGCGGGCACCACGTCCAGCCCTTCCCGCTCGAAGACCAGGCGGGCGCGCGGCATGTGGAAGGCGCTGGTCACCAGCAGCACGCGCCGCACGCCGTCGGCGCGCAGCAGCGCAGCGGCGTGGCGGGCGTTGTCGGCGGTGTGGCGGGCCTGGCCGTCGAACCAGCGCACGGCCACACCGTACTCCTGCAGCAGCACCGCGCGCATCAGCTCGGCCTCGCCGGCCATGCCGGCGACCGGCGCGGCGCCGGTGACCAGCACCGGCAGCCCGGTCTGGCGGGCAAGGTGGGCGCCGTAGCGCAGGCGCTGCAGCGTGAAGCCGCCGACCGTGTCGCCACCCCACTCGACCGCGCTGCGCGCAACGCCGCCGCCGAGGATCACGACCGCGCCGGCGCCTTGCGCCTTGCGCGGGTCGGGTGCCGGCGGGCATTCGGCCAGGCCCATCAAGCCGAAGGCCACCGCCGGCAGGCCCAGCACCAGCAGCCCGAGCAGGCTGGCGCCGGCCAGCGCCGCGCCGGCCGCGCGCCGCCAGCGCATCAGCAAGAGCCCGGCCAGCGCGAGCAGGGCCAGCGACAGCGGCGGCACGACGACGCCGGCGGCGAGGTACGTCAGGCTGAGCGGGGTGTCCACGCGACGCAGTGTCGCGCAGGCGCAGCCGGGCCGGACAACTCAGCCGCCACTGAGCGCCTGCACGATCGCCACCTCGTCGGCCGCGGCGATCGGGTGCCCGAGCGCGTGCACCGCGCGGCCGTTGACAAAAACGCGCATGTGCGGACGCAGCCGGTCCTGCTCGTCGACCATGCGAAAGCGCAGCCCGGGGTGGCGGCGGTCGAGGTCGGCGAGCAGCTCGCCCAGCGTCGCGCCGACGGCCTCGGCGCGGGCAGCGCCGGTGTAGGAGCGCAGCGCGCTCGGGATCAGGACCTGCATCGCGGCCTCGTTGCGGCCTTCAGTCGAGCAGCGCGGCCTCGACGGCGTAGATCTCGGGCAGGTGGCGGGCGATGCAGCGCCAGCGCTCGCCCTCGTCGCGGCTGGCCCACAGCTCGCCGCCGCTGTTGCCCAGGTACAGGCCGAGCGGGTCGGCAGCGTCGGCGGTCAGCGCCTGGCGCTTGACGGTCCACCAGGCCTGCTCGACCGGGAAGCCGGCGTCCAGCCGCGTCCAGCGGCGCCCGCCGTTGCGCGTGCCGTAGACCGCCGGCCGGCCGCCCGGCGCGGTGCGCGGCCAGACGTCGGCAGCGTCCATCGGGAAGACCCAGCAGCGCTCGGCGTCGCGCGGGTGGACGACGATGGGGAAGCCGACGTCGCCGACCTTCTTCGGCATCCGGCGGCCGATGCGCTGCCAGGTCCGGCCGGGCCGGTCGAGGCGGTAGATGCCGCAGTGGTTCTGCTGGTAGAGGCGGTCGGGCTGGCTCGGGCACAGGCGGATGCAGTGCGGGTCGTGGAAGGTCGGCGTCGCGGCGTCGAAGCCCTCGACGACCTCGAGCCCGTCGATCAGCAGCGCCCAGGTCCGGCCGCCGTCGCGCGACTCGTGCACGCCGCCGCCGGACATGCCGAACAGCAGGTGCGCCGGGTCGCGCGGGTCGACGACGATCGAGTGCAGCTTGGGGCCGTCGGGGGTGCCGTCCTGCACCGTGCCCATCCACTCGCGCAGGCCGGGGTCGTCGTTGACCGCCGGCAGCCCGTGCCAGGTGCGGCCGCCGTCGTCGGAGCGGAACAGGCCCTGCGGCGAGCTGCCAGCGTACCAGGTGTCGCGCTCGTCGGGGTGGCCCGGCGTCAGCCAGAACACGTGATCGACGACGCGCCCGGCCTGGCCCTCGGCGGCCTTGGCGAACGCCGGCGGGCGCTCGGCCTCGTGCCAGCGGCGGCCGAAGTCGGTCGAGCGAAAGACCGTCGGCCCCAGGTGCCCGGTGCGCGCCGCAGCCAGCAGCGTGCGGCCGTCGCGCGGGTCGAGCCGCAGGTGGTTGACGACATGGCCGTGGAAATGCGGGCCGTCCAGGCGCCACTCGCGTCGCCGGGTGTCGCCATGCAGCAGCCAGGCGCCCTTGCGCGTGGCGACCATCAGCAGCAGCCGCTGCGGTGACTTCACCGCCGTGGCCTGGCGTTTTGTCGTGCCCATCGCTCCCTCCCTCGCTGTACAGGATCGTCGCGCGGCTGCGGCCCGCGTCGGCGTCGTCAGTCGTCTTCGCGCACCCCGAACTGCGCGACCAGTTGCTGCTGCACCGGCGGCGGCACCGGCTCGTAATGGCTGAACGCGGTCGCGTAGCGGCCCTGGCCGGCGGTCATCGCGTTGAGCCGCGACTGGTAGCCTGCCAGCTCCGACAGCGGGGCCAGGCCCTCGATGAGCATCGTCCCGGGCGTGCCGTTGCGCGTGCCGCTGACCTGGCCGCGGCGCGCCGACAGGTCGCCGGTGACGTCGCCGATGGCCGCGTCGGGGGCGGCGATCTCGACCTGCACGACCGGCTCGAGGACGATCGGCCGCGCCTCGCGGACCGCGGCCATGAAGGCCTTCTTGCCGGCGGTGACGAAGGCGATCTCCTTGCTGTCGACGCTGTGGTGCTTGCCGTCGTAGACCGTGACGCGGACGTCGACCACCGGGTAGCCGGCGATCGCGCCGCTGGCCAGCACCTCGCGCACGCCTTTCTCGACGGCCGGCATGAACTGGCCCGGGATCACGCCGCCCTTGACCGCGTCGACGAACTCGAAGCCCGCGCCGCGCGGCAGCGGCTCGACGCGCAGGTATACCTCGCCGAACTGGCCGGCGCCGCCGGTCTGCTTCTTGTGGCGGTGGTGGCCCTCGGCGGCGGCGGTCACGGTCTCGCGGTAGGCGATGCGCGGCGGGCGCGTCAGGACCTCGAAGCGGTAGACCTCGCGCAGCCGCTCGAGCAGCACGCGCAGGTGCAGCTCGCCCAGGCCGTAGACCACGGTCTCGTGGGTGCTGGCCACCTGTTCGACCCTCAGGCAGGGGTCCTCGTCGACGAGCTTGCCGAGGATCTCCCACAGGCGCTGCTCGTCGCCGTGGCGCTTCGGCGCGATCGCCAGCCCGTGCACCGGGCGCGGGAAGGTCAGCGGCGCGAGGTGGATGTGCGCGTCCTCGGCGGCGTCGTGCAGCACGGCGTCGAAGGCGAGCTCGTCGACCTTGGCGACCGCCGCGATGTCGCCCGGCAAGGCCTGCCTGACCTCGACCAGCTCCTTGCCCTGCAGCATGAACAGGTGGCCGACCTTGAACGGCCTGCGGCCGTCGCCGACGTAGAGCAGCGAGTTCGGCGTGACCGTGCCCTGCCAGACGCGGAAGATGCCGAGCTTGCCGACATACGGGTCCTGCGTGACCTTGAAGACATGCGCGAGCACATGCCGGCCGGGGTCGGGCTCGGCGCGCACCGGCCGCGCCTGCTCGCCCTGGCCCTCGAGGAAGCTCGGCGGGTTGGCCTCGCCCGGGTTGGGCAGCAGCCGCACGATGAGGTCGAGCAGCTCGGCGACGCCGGCACCGCTGCGCGCGCTGGCGAAACAGACCGGGATCAGGTGGCCCTCGCGCAGCGCCTGCTCGAGCGGCGCGTGCAGCTCGCTGGCGTCGACGTCGCCGTCGTTCAGGTAGCGCTCGACGAAGCCGGCGTCGACCTCGACGACCTGCTCGACGAGCGCACGGTGCGCGTCGGCGACGCTGCCGAAGTCGCTGTGGCCGTCGCGGTTGTAGAAGCAGTCGACGACCTTCGTGCCGCCCTCGTCGGGCAGGTTGACCGGCAGGCATGGCTTGCCGAAGCTGGCCTGGATCTGCGCGAGCAGCGCAGGCAGGTCGACGCCCTGCGCGTCGATCTTGTGGACGACGATCAGGCGGTCGAGCTGGCGTTCGGCGGCCTGCGCCATCAGGCGCAGCACCGCCGGCTCGATGCCGGTGGCGGCGTTGATGACGATCACCGCGGTCTCGACCGCCTCGAGCGCCGGCAGCGCCTGGCCGGCGAAGTCGGGGGCGCCGGGCGTGTCGATCAAGTGCACGCGGCAGCCCTCGTGCCGCAGGTGCAGCACCGCGCTGGCCAGCGAATGCTGCATCCGGCGCTCGAGGGGGTCGAAGTCGCTGACCGTGCTGCCGCGCTCGAGGCTGCCGGGCGCGCCGATCATGCCGGCGCGGTGCAGCAGGGCCTCGGCCAGGCAGGTCTTGCCGGCGCCCTGCGCACCGACCAGGGCCAGCGTGCGTATGGCGGCGATGCCGGCGTCGCCGGCGGGTTCTGGGCTGGGCATCGGGATCTCCTCGGCTGGACGTGGGCCGGCCAGCGCCGCGTACGGCGCGGCCAGCCGATGCGCCCAGCGTACGGTATCGCCCGCGGCGGCACAAGTTCGGGATACGCCGGGCGGGGTTCGCTGCCGGCGGCTTACCATGGCCGCCGGACAGGCCCGCTGCGCGGCCTGCCAAACCCGAGGAGACTGCCATGACCCCGCGCATCACCCTGCCGACGATCGCGCTGCTGCGCCCGGCCCTGGCCGCCCTGGCCCTGGCGGCGACGCTGGCCCCCGGCGCTGCGGCACAGCCGCTGGGGCTGGGGCCGCCGCCGGCCTGCCATTGCTCGGCGCCGACGGCGCTGCCGGCGCTGTCGATGGTCGTCGCGCACTGCCTGTGCGGCGGCGTGGCCTGCGTGATCGCGCAGCATGCGCCGCTGGGCGGCGGGGTCGCGCTGTCGACCCAGTTGCAGTGCGTGCGCTGAGCGCGGCGAGCGCGGCGGCGCTGCTGGCCGGCGCGCTGCTGGCGGGCTGTGCGACGGCGCCTGGCGCCGGGAACGCGACCCCGGCGCCGTTCGAGGCCCAGCCCTACGGCTGGCCCGACGCCGACGCCGCACCGGCTGCGCCGGCGCGCTTCGGCGAAGGCCTGACGACCCCGCTGCACGACCTCAACCTCGTGCGCGCCGAGACCCCGGCGCTGCTGCAGGCCGCGCGCCGCGCGCCGTACGCGCGCCCGGCCGACCTGTCGTGCGCGGCGCTGGCCGCCGAGGTCGTCGCGCTCGACGCGCTGCTCGGCGTCGACCTCGACACCCCGGCCGTCTCGCCCGACGACGCGCTGGTCGAGCGCGGCGCCGACCTGCTCGTCGACACCGTCCACGGCACGCTGCAGGGCGCGCTGGCCGGGCTGGTGCCGTTTCGGCGCTGGGTGCGCAAGCTCAGCGGCGCCGAGCGCTACGCGCGCGAGGTGGCCGCGGCGATCGCTGGGGGCTCGCTGCGCCGGGCCTACCTCAAGGGCCTGGGCGAAGCCCAGGGCTGCGCGCCGCCGGCCGCGCCGCAGCGCTGAACCCCAGGCAGCACCGCCGGCCGTCAGGCGCGAGAATGCGCGCCCGATGAAGCATGGCGCCGTCACCGCAGTCGCGACCCTGGCCAACGGCGTGCGCGTGGCCGTGCTGCCGCTGCCGCACCTGGCCACCGCCTGCGCCAGCGTCTTCGTGCGCAGCGGCAGCGCGCACGAGCCGCGCGCGCTGGCCGGGATCGGCCATGTCATCGAGCATATGGCGTTCAAGGGCACGGCCACACGCGACGCGCACCGCATCAACCTCGACGCCGAGCGCCTGGGCGCCGAGGTGCTCGCGCATACCGACAAGGACCACACCGCGTTCCAGATGCGCGGGCTGGCCGGGCATGCGCTGGACTTCGTCGCGATGCTGGCCGACATCGTGCGCGCGCCGACCTTCCCCGCCGACGAGCTCGAGCGCGAGCGCCAGGTGCTGCTGCACGAATTCGCCGAGGTCGAGGACGACCCGATGGACGCCGCCTACCGGCTGTTCGACCACGCCTGCTTCGGCCTGCACCCGGCGGCGCAGCCGGTGATCGGCACGCGCGCGCTGGTCGAGCGCATCGGCCGCGCCGAGCTGCTCGACTACGTCGCGCGCCAGTACAGCGGCGCCAACCTGATCGTCGGCGTGGCCGGCGCGGTCGACCCCGACGCGGTGCTGCGCGCCGCCGAGGCCGGCTTCGGCGACATGCCCGCCGGCAGCGCGCACCGCGTCGGCGCGCCGGCCTACCGCGGCGACGTGCGCGCCAGGGCGCTGGCGGGCAGCAGCCAGGCGCATGTGCTGATCGGCGGCGCGCTGCCGCCGCTGGCCGCCGACGACGACGCCGGCAGCGTCGCCGCCGCGGTGCTCGGCGAGGGCATGAGCTCGCCGCTGCTGCAGCGCGTGCGCGAACAGCGCCCGCTGGCCTACCACGCGACCTGCGCCGCCGACGTGCTCGACGTCAGCGGCCAGTTCGTCGTCGAGGCCTCGACCGCGCCGGCCCAACTCGAGGACTATGTGCGCGAGGTCGCCACGCTGCTGCACCGCCTGGCCGAGCGCGTCGACGCGGTCGACCTGGACCGCGCGCGCCACCAGTTGCGCGTCAGGCGGCTGCGCGCGCTGGAGACGCCGCTGCAGCGCCTCGAGGAGATCGCGCTCGACCTGTACGCGCTGGGCCGCGTGCGCGAGCTGCCCGAGCGGATCGAGCGGCTGGCCGCCGTCGACGCCGGCGGCGTGCGCACGACCTTCGAGCGCCTGCTCGCCGCCGGGCCGAGCGCGGTCGCGGTCGGCAGCGTCGGCCGCGCCGCCGGCGAGCGGCTGCGCCGCGCGCTGGCCCTGCGCGCGTGAGCCCCGCCGCGCCCGCGGCGCCCTCGGCCACCCAGGCCACCGAAGCGGCGGCGCTGCGCGCGGCGCTGGTCGTCATCGCCGCCGGGGTGGCCGCCGCGCTGCATGTCGGCAAGCTGCCGCCGGCCATTGCCGCGCTGCAGCAGGCGCTCGGGCTGACGCTGCTCGAGGCCGGCTTCCTGCTGTCGCTGGTCCAGCTCGCCGGCATGGCGCTGGGGCTGGCCTTCGGCGCACTCGCCGATGCGCTGGGCCTGGTGCGCAGCCTGCGGCTGGGGCTGGCGCTGCTGGCTGCGGCCAGCGCGCTCGGTGGCCTGGCCGACGGTGTCGCGGCGCTGATGCTGCTGCGCGCCGTCGAAGGCCTGGGCTTCCTGCTCGTCGTGCTGCCGGCGCCGGCGCTGCTGCGCCGGCTGCTGCCGGCCGCGCGCGTCAACGCCATGCTCGGCGTCTGGGGCGGCTACATGCCGGCGGCCACCGCGCTGGCGTTGCTGGCCGGCCCGCTGGCCATCGCGCTGCTTGGCTGGCAAGGCTGGTGGTGGCTGCTGGCTGCGCTCAGCGCGCTGGCCGCGCTGCTGGTCGGGCGCAGCGTGCCGCGGGCGCTGGCGGGGCTGGCCGACGCCGGCAGCGCCGCTGATGGCGCGGCGGGTGACGCGCCCGGCGCGGGTGCCGGCGCCGCGCCGGGCTGGACGCAGCGCGTGGCGTGCACGCTGCGCGCGCCCGGGCCCTGGCTGGTCGCCGCAGCGTTTGCGATGTACTCGGGGCAGTGGCTGGCGGTCATCGGCTTCCTGCCGACGGTCTACGCCGCCGCCGGGGTCGCCGGCGCCGCGGTCGCGGTGCTGACCGCGCTGGCCGCCGCGGTCAACATCGCCGGCAACGTCGCTGCCGGCCGCCTGCTGCAGCGCGGCGTCGCGCCGCAGCGGCTGCTGGCTGCCGGCTATGTCGCGATGGCGCTGGCCGCCGTCGTCGCCTTCGCCGGCGGCGAGGCCGGCAGCGGCGCGCCGCCCGCGCTGCGCTACGCCGCGGTGCTCGCATTCTCGATGCTCGGCGGCATGATCCCGGCCACGCTGTTTGCGCTCGCGCTGCACCTGGCCCCGGGCGAGCACACGCAGTCGACGACCATCGGCTGGGTCCAGCAGTGGTCCTCGGCAGGCCAGTTTGCCGGCCCGCCGCTGGTCGCCTGGGTCGCGAGCAGCGCCGGCGGCTGGCACTGGACCTGGGTCGCCACCGGCGCCTGCTCGCTGGCCGGGCTGGCGCTGACGGCGGCCATCGCGCGCAGCGCACGCCGGTGATCGGCGCGCAGCGGCACCGGGCTGCTCGCGGCGCGGGGTACCGACGACGAAGCACGACGAACGGGAACCTTGCCGCCGCCGCGCGCGGTGTCTGCTGCGCGCAAGAACCCCGCGTCAGACGTCGATGTTGGCCGCCCGCAGCGCGTTGCTCTCGATGAACTGGCGCCGCGGCTCGACCTCGTCGCCCATCAGCATCGTGAAGACGCGGTCGGCCTCGATCGCGTCGTCGATCTGGACCTTGAGCAGGCGGCGCACGGCCGGGTCCATCGTCGTCTCCCAGAGCTGCTCGGGGTTCATCTCGCCCAGACCCTTGTAGCGCTGACGGGCGACGCCGGCCTCGGCCTGCTGCATCAGCCAGGCCATGGCCGCGCGGAAGTCGCCGACCTGCTGCTCCTTGCGCCGCTCGCCTTCGCCGCGGCGCACGACGGCACTGGCGCCGAGCAGGCCGGCAAAGGCGCGCCCGGCGCGCTGCAGCACCTCGTGGTCGGCGCCGTGGACGAAGTCGGCGCCGATCACGCTGGCCTTGACGTTGCCGTGGTGGCGCCGGCCGATGCGCAACTGGTGCTTGTCGGTGCGCGCGTCGTACTCGGCGGCGACCTCGGCCTCGTGCAGCCGGGCCTGCAGCGCGGCGGCACTGGCCTCGGCGTCGGCGGCGTTGTCGAGCCGCAGCGCGAGGCCGTCGGCGATCGCGCGCAGCGCCTCGACGTCCATCCAGGCGGCCAGCCGCTCGACGACGTTGTCGGCAGCGACCCACAGCCGGGCCAGCTCGGCCAGCGCGTCGCCGGCGATCGGCGCGCGGCCGTCGCCGGGATCGACCTCGGCGCCCTGCAGCGCGACCTCGAGCAGGAAGCCGTCGAGCTCGAGGCCGTCCTTGAGGTACTGCTCGTGCTTGCCGTGCTTGACCTTGTAGAGCGGCGGCTGCGCGATGTAGATGTGGCCGCGCTCGACCAGCTCGGGCATCTGGCGGTAGAAGAAGGTCAGCAGCAGCGTGCGGATGTGGGCGCCGTCGACGTCGGCGTCGGTCATCACGATGATGCGGTGGTAGCGCAGCTTGTCGGGGTTGAAGTCGTCGCCGCCCATGCCCTTGCCGATGCCGGTGCCCAGGGCGGTGATCAGCGTCAGGATCTCGCTGCTGCCGAGCAGCTTCTCGTAGCGCGCGCGCTCGACGTTGAGGATCTTGCCGCGCAGCGGCAGGATCGCCTGGAACTTGCGGTCGCGGCCCTGCTTGGCGCTGCCGCCGGCCGAGTCGCCCTCGACGAGGTAGATCTCGCACAGTGCCGGGTCCTTCTCCTGGCAGTCGGCGAGCTTGCCGGGCAGGCCCAGGCCGTCGAGCACGCCCTTGCGGCGGGTCATCTCGCGCGCCTTGCGCGCGGCTTCGCGGGCGCGGGCGGCGTCGACGATCTTGCCGCAGACGATCTTCGCGTCGACGGGGTTCTCGAGCAGCCACTCGGCGAGCTTGGCGGCGACGGTCTCCTCGACCGGGCCGCGGACCTCGGAGCTGACGAGCTTGTCCTTGGTCTGGCTGCTGAACTTGGGCTCGGGCACCTTGACGCTGAGCACGCAGCACAGGCCTTCGCGCATGTCGTCGCCGCCGACCTCGACCTTGGCCTTCTTCGCGAGTTCGTGGTCGTCGATGTACTTGTTGACGACCCGCGTCATCGCTGCGCGCAGCCCGGTCAGGTGGGTGCCGCCGTCGCGCTGCGGGATGTTGTTGGTGAAGCACAGCACCGACTCGCTGTAGCCGTCGTTCCACTGCATCGCGACCTCGACGCCGATGGCCTTGCCCTGCTCGCTGGGGCGCTCGCCGATGGCGTGGAAGATGTTGGGGTGCAGGGCCTTCTTGCCCTGGTTGATGAACTCGACGAAGCCCTTGACGCCGCCGGCGTAGGCGAAGTCGTCGGCCTTGTGCGTGCGCTCGTCGACCAGGCGGATCTTGACGCCGTTGTTGAGGAAGGACAGCTCGCGCAGACGGCGCGCGAGGATGTCGTAGTGGAAGTCGATGTTCTGCGTGAAGATCTCGTCGTCGGGCAGGAAGTGGACCTCGGTGCCGCGCTTGTCGGTCTCGCCGACGATCTTCATCGGGCTGACCGCCACGCCCTCGCGCTGCTCGACGATGCGCTCCTGCAGCACGCCCCTGCGGAATTCGAGGTGATGCACCTTGCCGTCGCGGCGCACGCTCAGGCGCAGCCACTTCGACAGCGCGTTGACGCAGCTCACGCCGACGCCGTGCAGTCCGCCCGAGACCTTGTAGCTGTTCTGGTTGAACTTGCCGCCGGCGTGCAGCTCGGTCAGCGCGATCTCGGCGGCGCTGCGCCGGGGCTCGTGCTTGTCGTCCATCTTGACGCCGGTCGGGATGCCGCGGCCGTTGTCGATGACGCTGACGCTGTTGTCGCTGTGGATCGTGACGATGATGTCGTCGCAGTGCCCGGCCAGGGCCTCGTCGATCGAGTTGTCGACGACCTCGAACACCAGGTGGTGCAGGCCGGTGCCGTCGCTGGTGTCGCCGATGTACATGCCGGGGCGCTTGCGCACGGCTTCCAGCCCCTCGAGGATCTGGATCGCGCCTTCGCCGTAGCTGCTGTCGCCGGTGCCTGAATCGTTAGCGTCGCTCATGAGGGGTCTTCGGAAGGGCCGTGCAGCGGCCCGGGCGTCAAACGGATGGGGACCCCCGCTCGGCGGGGGCAGAGGAGGTGCTGTCGCTTGCCGCGCAGCCGATCTGCTGCCGCATGCGCAGCTTCAGATCCGCATCGGCATGACGACGTACCTGAAGCCGGGCTGCTGCGGCACGGTGATCAGCACGCTGGCATTGGCGTCGAGAAACTCGAGGCGGACCATCTCGGCCTCGATGTTGGCCAGCGCGTCGATCAGGTAGCCGACGTTGAAGCCGATCTCGATCTCGTCGCCGGCGTAGTCGATCTCGAGCTCCTCGCGGGCCTCCTCCTGCTCGGTGTTGCTCGCGCCGATCTGCAGCAGCCCGGGCTGCAGGTTGATGCGCACGCCCTTGAACTTCTCGCTGGTCAGGATCGCCGCGCGCTGCAGCGCGGTCAGCAGCGGCGCACGGCCCGTCGTGAAGGCGTTGTGGTGGTTGCGCGGGATCACGCGCTGGTAGTCGGGGAACTTGCCCTCGACGAGCTTGGTGACGAACTCCATGCCGCTGAAGCGGAACTTGGCCTGGTTGGCGGCAAAGCGCATCTCGACGGCCGCAGCGGTGGCCGCCGGCTCGGCCGCCGCGCCGTCGTCGCGCAGCAGGCGCAGCAGCTCGAGCACGGTCTTGCGCGGCAGGATGACCTCCTGGCGCGGGATCTCGGCCTCGAGCGTGGCCTGCGCAAGCGCCAGACGGTGGCCGTCGGTGGCCACCAGGGTCAGCGTGCGGCCCTCGGCGACGAACAGGATGCCGTTGAGGTAGTAGCGGATGTCCTGCACCGCCATCGCGAAGTGGACCTGGTCGATCAGGCGCCTCAGCACGGCCTGCGGCACCTCGAACTCGGGCCCGAAAGCGGCCGATTCGTTGACCAGCGGGAAGTCGACCGCCGGCAGGGTCTGCAGCGTGTAGCGGCTCTTGCCGGCCTGCAGCGTGAGCTTGGCCGCGCCTGCGGTCAGCGTCACCGTCTGCTCGGGCAGCAGCGAGCGCAGGATGTCGATGAGCTTGCGCGCGCCGACGGTGGTCGCGAAGTCGCCGTCGTCGCCGCCGAACTCGCGCTGCGTGCGGACCTGGATCTCGAGGTCCGAGGTGGTCAGCTCGACCGTCGCTCCGCTCTTGCGCAGCAGCACGTTGGCGAGGATCGGCAGCGTGTGCCGGCGCTCGACGATGCCGGCCACCGACTGCAGCGCACCCAGCAGTTGTTGTTGTGCCGCTTTCAGAACAATCATGTCTTCTTCTCGGTCTGGTGGTACTGGTAGGGGTGCCGCCGGGCTGTGGAGAACGCGATTTTCGCCTGATCTGACAAGGGCTTGGAACGCTGTGAACGGTGTGGGCGAGGTCGGTATGGGGTGGCCGGCAAAGTCGAACAACCGGGTGCTCGTGGTGCCCGGCTGTGGATGGGTGGCTGCTTGTTCCTGGTTTGTCCCCAGCCCTGCTGGCCGGCCCGGCCGGGCCGCTCCTGCAGCCCGCAGACCTGCCGCAGGCTCAGCCCTTGAGGGTCTGCTCGAGCACGTGCAGTTGCTGGTTGAGTTCGCTGTTCTTCTGCCGTTCGGCGCCGATCTTGCGCACCGCGTGCAGCACGGTTGTGTGGTCGCGGCCGCCGAACAGCTCGCCGATCTCGGGCAGGCTTTTCTGCGTCATCTCCTTGGCCAGGTACATCGCGATCTGGCGCGGCCGGGCGATGCTCGCCGGGCGCTTCTTGCTGTACATGTCGGCGACCTTGATCTTGTAGAAGTCGGCCACGGTCTTCTGGATGTTCTCGACCGAGACCTGGCGGTTCTGGATCGACAGCAGGTCCTTGAGCGCCTCGCGCGCCAGGCCGATGCTGACCTCCTTCTGGCCGAAGCGCGAGTAGGCCAGCACCTTGCGCAGCGCGCCTTCGAGTTCGCGCACGTTGGCGCGCACGTTCTTGGCGACGAAGAAGGCGACGTCCTCGGGCATCTCGGCGCCCTCGGCCTGCGCCTTCCTGATCAGGATCGCCACGCGCATCTCGAGCTCGGGCGGATCGATGGCCACCGTCAGCCCGGCGTCGAAGCGGCTGGTCAGGCGCTCGTCGATGTCGACCAGACCCTTGGGGTAGGTGTCGCTGGTCATGATGATGTGCGCGCGCTTGGCCAGCAGGGCCTCGAAGGCGTTGAAGAACTCCTCCTGGGTGCGCTCCTTGCCGGCGAAGAACTGCACGTCGTCGATCAGCAGCAGGTCCAGCGAGTGGTACTTGGCCTTGAGCTCGTCGAAGGTCTTGCGCTGGTAGTTGCGCACGACGTCGGTGATGAACTGCTCGGCGTGCAGGTACAGCACGCGCGCGCCGGGCTGGTCGGCCAGCAGCGCGTTGCCGACGGCGTGGATCAGGTGCGTCTTGCCGAGCCCGACGCCGCCGTAGATGAACAGCGGGTTGTACATCTTGCCGGGGGCGCCGGCCACATGCAGCGCGGCGGTGCGTGCCATCTGGTTGGCGCGGCCGGCGACCAGCGTGTCGAAGGTCAGCGCCGGGTTCAGGCGGTGCGGCGGCAGCACCGGTGCACCCGAAGGAGTGGCCAAGGGCGATGCCGGGCCGGCGCCGGCGGTCGCGTCGTCGGCGGCTGGCGCCCGCGCGGGCGCCGCCAGGGGTGCGCGCGGCGCGAGGCTGAGTTCGAGGCGCACCGGCTTGCCGGCCAGGTCGCTGAGCACGCCTTCGATACGGGTGCCGTATTGCAGGCGGATCCAGTCGAGCTTGAAGCGGTTGGGCACGCTCAGCGTGGCAACGGCCTGGTTGCCACGGTCGGCGATCTCGGCACGCGGCAGCGGCCGGATCCAGGTGTTGAACTGCTGTTCGGGCAGCTCGGCAGCGAGCCGGTCGCAGCCACGCTGCCACAGGTCGACGGGGACGGAGAGGTCCAAGCAATCCCTCGAATCGTATTGGTCTTGAGGCGCGTCGTGACTGCGCCGGGGCGGTTTGCCGATTGTGGAGAACTGACGCCGAGCGGGCCGCATTCTAGGCCGGACAGGACCGGGCGCAAGAGGTTATCCACAATCGGCCGGGCGCCAGCGATCGGGGCCATGGACCGGGGCCGTTGACGGTCGTCCGCGCGTTTGGTCTAATGCGCGGTTTTCGCAAGTCCGTGCATAGCGGCGGCATTGCCGTGCGCTGGAAGCGCGTTCTGGCGCTGGCGTCTTCTGGCGCAGGCGTGCCTGGGCATCGGCGCCGATGCCGATGCCGGCTGACCGCGGGCGATCTCTGACAGGCAATCTCCGGGCAGGCCGCCGAAGCCAGCCGTCCTAGGAAACGACATGAAGCGCACCTACCAACCCTCCAAGACCCGCCGCGCCCGCACGCATGGCTTTCTCGTGCGGATGAAGACCCGCGGCGGCCGCAAGGTGCTCAACGCCCGGCGCGCCAAGGGCCGCGAGCGGCTGGCCGTCTGAGGCGGTCGGCGCGCCGCATGACCGGCCGCCTCGTCCACAGCGCCGACTTCCAGCGCGTCCTCGCGACCGCACCCAAGGTACGAAGTGCTCACTTCGCGGCTCATCATGTACAGCAGCGGCCGCTGCCGGCTGCGCGGAGCCGGCCGCCAGGCTTGCCGATGAAGATGTCCACAGGTGATGACGAGATGTCGCCAGACTGTGTGGATAATCTCGACGGCGGGCGATGGCTGGGCTTGGTGGTGCCCAAGCGCCTGGCGCGCCGCGCGGTGACGCGCCAGTTGCTCAAGCGCCAGATGCGCGAAGCGATGCGTCGCCACGCGGACCGGCTGCGCCCGGGCTTGTGGCTGCTGCGGCTGCAGCGCGCGTTCGACCCGCGCCAGTACCCGGCCGCAGCCTCGGCGGGCTTGCGGCGGGTAGTGCGCGTCGAGCTTGACGCCCTGCTCACGCGGGCCGCCGGCTGACCCGTTCGCCCGGCGCCGTTCTGCGGGAATCCCGATGATCACGCTGCGAGAAGCGCCGCGCCGCCTGCTCATGGCGCTGGTGCGCGCGTACCGCCTGCTGCTGAGCCCCTGGCTGGGCAGCGCCTGCCGCTTCTACCCGACCTGCTCGGCGTACTCGCTCGAGGCGCTCGAGCGCCACGGCGCTGCGGCCGGAACCTACCTCACGCTGGCGCGTCTGCTGCGCTGCCACCCCTGGTGCGCCGGCGGCTGCGACCCGGTGCCGCCACGGCGGCCCAGGCTGTTCGATTTCCTGAGCACCGACCCGACCCGGAAGAACCCATGACCGATATGCGCCGCACCCTGCTGTGGGTGGTGTTCACGATGTCGCTCGTCCTGCTGTGGGACGCCTGGAACCGCCATACCGGGCAGCCTTCGCTGTTCGGCGGCCCGCCGCCGGTGGCGCAGGCCCCGGCGCCCGCGCCGCCGCCGGTGGACCCGGCCGCGGCGCTCGGTGCGGTGCCGGCGCCGGCTGCGGTGACACCCCCGGCAGCCGGCGTGCCGGCGCCGGCCGCGGCGACCGCCCCGGCGGCGGCCGCGCCCGGGGTGCCGGCACCCGCCGCCGCCGCCGCGACCGAACTGGTGACCCTGACCACCGACCTGCTGCGGCTGAGCTTCGACACGCGCGGCGGCGACCTGGTGCGCGCCGAGCTGCTGGCCCACCGCCACCAGGTCGACCACGACGAGCGCAACGTGCTGCTGTTCGACCGCAGCGCCGAGCGCCTGTACGTCGCCCAGACCGGGCTGATCAGCGCGCAGCCCGGCGTCATGCTGCCCAACCACCTCACGCAGATGAGCGTCGCGCCCGGCCCGCGCGAGCTGGCCGAGGGCCGCGACACGTTGCAACTGCGCTTCGAGTCGCCCGACGTCGGCGGCAGCCGGGTGATCAAGACCTACACGATCAACCGCGGCGAGCACACGCTGCGCGTGCGCCACGAGGTGGTCAACACCTCGGGCCAGGCCATCGAGCCGCAGCTCTACCTGCAGCTCGCGCGCGACGGCAACCCGGCGCCGGGCGAGTCCTGGCTGTACTTCACCTTCACCGGGCCGGCGCTCTACACCGAGACCGGAAAATTCCAGCAGGTGCCCGTCGAGGACATCCGCGCCGGCAACGCCCGCCACGACCGCGCCGCCGACAACGGCTGGGTGGCGATGGTCGAGCACTATTTCGCCTCGGCCTGGCTGCTGCCCGAGGGGACGCAGCGCGAGTTCCGCACCGCGCGCGTCAGCGAGAACTTCTACTCGATCGCGATGGTCGTGCCGCTGGGCCAGGTGGCCGCCGGCGCATCGAAGGTGCACGAGGCGACGCTGTTCGTCGGCCCGCTCGAGGAGCGCCGGCTCGCCGAGCTGGCCCCGGGGCTGGACCTGCTCAAGGACTACGGCTGGTTCACGATCCTGTCCAAGCCGTTGTTCTGGCTGCTCTACGAGCTCAACAGCATCATCGGCAACTGGGGCTGGTCGATCGTCGCGCTGGTCGTGCTGCTGAAGATCGCGTTCTACTGGCTCAACGCCGCCGCCTACCGCAGCATGGCCAAGATGAAGGCGGTCGGGCCGCGCATGATGGAGATGCGCGAGCGCCTCAAGGACAAGCCGCAGCTCCTGCAGCAGGAGATGATGAAGCTCTACCGCGAGGAGAAGATCAACCCGCTGGGCGGCTGCCTGCCGATCCTGGTGCAGATGCCGTTCTTCATCGCGCTGTACTGGGTGCTGCTGGCCAGCGTCGAGATGCGCGATGCGCCGTGGATCCTCTGGATCGACGACCTCTCGGCGATCGACCCGTACTTCATCCTGCCGATCCTGATGACCGCCTCGACGCTGCTGCAGACCTGGCTGAACCCGACGCCGCCCGACCCGATGCAGGCCAAGCTGATGTGGATCATGCCGATGGTCTTCAGCGTCTTCTTCTTCTTCTTCCCGGCCGGGCTGGTGCTGTACTGGCTGACCAACAACCTGCTGTCGATCGCCCAGCAGTGGTACATCAACAGGAAGCTGGGCGTCTACAAGTGAGCTGAGTCCGCGGCCGCGGCCTGTGGCATATGCCACGGCCCGTGCTGTCCGCCGCCTGCAGTGCCGCTGCCGGCTGCCGACAAAGCTGGGGCGGGGCAGACCCGGCGCGGGCGGGGCCCGCCCGGCTCGGGAGTCCGGACCGTGCACGCCCAGGCGTGCACCGTGCTCCCCCCGCGCCAACACCCGCGCCATGCGGCCCGCAGCGGCCTGCGCCGGCAGCGACAATCCCCGCGCCGTGCTGTCGCGCCTGTCCGACCCGATCGTTGCCATCGCCACCGCGCCGGGGCGCGGTGCGGTCGGCATCGTGCGCGTCTCGGGCCGCGGCCTCGCGGCGCTGGCCGCTGCGGTCTGCGCGCGGCCGCTGGTGCCGCGGCAGGCGGTCTACGGCGCCTTCGTCGACGCGCAGGGCGCGGCCATCGACCATGGTCTCGCGCTGCTGTTTCCGGCGCCGGCGAGCTACACCGGCGAGGACGTGCTCGAGCTGCAGGCGCATGGCGGCCCGCTGGTGCTGCAACTGCTGCTCGCGCGCTGCCTGGAAGCCGCCGCCGAGCCCGATGCCGCCAGCGGCCAGCCGCGCCTGCCGCACCTGCGGCTGGCCGACCCTGGCGAGTTCACCCAGCGCGCCTTCCTCAACGGCAAGCTCGACCTCGCGCAGGCCGAGGCCGTGGCCGACCTGATCGACGCCGGCACCGAGGCCGCCGCGCGCTCGGCCGCGGCCTCGCTGGCCGGGGCCTTCTCGCGCGAGGTCGAGGCCCTGCGCGAGCGTCTCGTGCGGCTGCGCATGCTGGTCGAGGCCACGCTCGACTTCCCCGAGGAGGACATCGACTCCCTGCAGCAGGCCGACGCCGAGGGCCAGACCGACGCGCTGGTCGCCGCGCTGGCCTCAGTGCGCGCGCGCGCGCACCAGGGCGCGCTGCTGCGCGAGGGCATGCAGGTCGTCATCGCCGGCCAGCCCAACGTCGGCAAGAGCTCGCTGCTCAACGCGCTGGCCGGCGCCGAGCTGGCCATCGTCACGGCGATCCCCGGCACCACGCGCGACAAGGTCGGCCAGACGATACAGATCGAGGGCGTGCCGCTGCATGTCGTCGACACCGCCGGGCTGCGCGACAGCGGCGACGAGGTCGAGCGCATCGGCGTCGCACGCAGCTGGCAGGCGATCGCCGGCGCCGACGCGGTGCTGTTCGTGCACGACCTCGGCCGCCGCGGCCAGCCCGACTACGACGCGGCCGAGGCCGGCATTGCCGCGCGGCTGGGCCTGGGCGGCGCCGAGGCCGCCGGCGCGCGCGTACTGCATGTCTACAACAAGACCGACGCGGTGGCCGCCGCCGATCGCGCCGCGCTGCCGCCAGCGGCGATCGCGCTGTCGGCGCGCAGCGGCGAGGGCCTGCCGGCGCTGCGCCGTGCGCTGCTCGAGCAGGTCGGCTGGCAGGCGCTGCCGCAGCAGGGCCAGTACACCGCCCGCGCGCGCCATCTGTACGCGCTCGCGCGCAGCGCCGAACACCTGGCCGCCGCGCGCGCGCACCTGCACGCCGGCGCGCCCGAGCTGTACGCCGAGGAACTGCGGCTGGCCCACGATGCGCTCGGCGAGATCACCGGCCGCATGCACGCTGACGAACTGCTCGGCGAGATCTTCGCGCGCTTCTGCATCGGCAAGTAGCCGGGTTGGGCTGCAGCGGCGCGCCGCTGCTGACGCGGCACCGCCGTGCGCAGGGTCGCCTTCGAAGCCGCCGCCGCCTCAATGCCCTTCGAAATCGACCAGGGTGTGCACCGCGAGCCCGGCGTCGCGCAGGCGGCGCGAGCCGCCGAGTTCGGGCAGGTCGACGATCGCCGCGCCTTCGATCACGCTCGCGCCCAGGCGCTCGAGCAGGCGCTTGCCGGCCATCATCGTGCCGCCGGTGGCGATCAGGTCGTCGATCAGCACGACGCGCGCGCCGGGTGCGACGGCGTCGGTGTGCAGCTCGACGGTGGCGTTGCCGTATTCGAGCTCGTAGGTCTCGGCGACCGTGTCGTAGGGCAGCTTGCCCTTCTTGCGGATCGGCACGAAGCCGACGTTGAGCTCGTAGGCCACGACCGCGCCGATGATGAAGCCGCGCGCGTCGAGCCCGGCGATGGCGTCGGGGCGGGCGTCGAAGTAGCGGTGCACGAACTGGTCGATCAGCACGCGAAAGACGCGCGGCGTGGCCAGCAGCGGGGTGATGTCGCGAAACTGCACGCCCGGCGCGGGCCAGTCGGGCACGGTGCGGATGGTCTGGCGGATCAGCGCCAGCGGGTCCATCAGGCGGCTCCGGCGGGGTCGGCGGCCTGTGCCGCGGTGGCGTCGGCGACACCGGTGCAGCGGTTGCGGTCGTCGACGAAGACCAGCCGCGGGCGGTGCGCCTCGACGCGGTCCTCGCCGACCAGGCCGAAGCTGGCCAGGATGACGAGGTCGCCGACCGCGGCGCGCCGCGCCGCCGAGCCGTTGAGCGAGACGATGCCGCTGCCGCGCTCGGCGCGGATGGCGTAGGTCACGAAGCGCTCGCCGTTGCTGACGTTCCAGACGTGGACCTGCTCGTGCTCGCGGATGTCGGCGGCGGCGAGCAGGTCTTCGTCGATCGCGCACGAGCCCTGGTAGTGCAGTTCGCAGTGCGTGACGCGGGCGCGGTGGATCTTGGCGAGCAGCATCTGGCGCAGCATCGGGGGGGTCTCCGGCGGGTCATGAGGTGGGCTGCGGGGCGGTGCGCACGTGCAGCGCGCGCAGGCCGCGGTGGAGGGTGCTGTCGAGCCATTGCGCGTGCTGCGCGTGCAGCGTCGGCCAGCGCGCGAGCATGCCGGCGAGCAGGGTCTCGGCTTCGAGCAGGCTCAGCGCAGCGCCGAGGCAGACATGCGCGCCGCTGCCGAAGGACAGCAGCGGCGTGCCGCGGCGTGCGATGTCGAAGCGGTCGGGCTCGGCGTGGCGACGGGGGTCGCGGTTGGCCGAGCCGATCAGTGCGATGACCAGGTCGCCGCGGCGCAGCCGCTGGCCGTGCAGGTCGAGGTCGGTCGCGACGCGGCGTGCGCTGTACTGCACCGGGGCTTCGTAGCGCAGGATCTCGCGCACCGCCGCCGGGATCCGCCCCGGGTCGGTGCGCAGCACGATCCAGGCGGCGGGGTGCCGCAGCAGCAGGTGCGCGGCGTTGCCCAGCAGCAGCCGGGTCGTCTCCAGGCCGGCGACCAGCAGCATCGCGCACTGGGCGAGCAGCTCGGCATGGCCGCGCACGCGTCCGTCGGCATGGCCACGCAGCAGCGCGCCGAGCAGGTCGCTGCGCTGCGGCCTGCCGGCGCGGCCGGCGACGACGCGCTCGAACAGCGCGGCGAGGTCGAGCGCGGCGCGCTGCGCGCGGCGGGTCAGTGCGGCGTCGGGCTGGGCGGCACCGAGGAAGACCGACAGCTCGTCGCAGGCCGGCATCCAGCCCGCGACCGGCTCTTCGTCGATGCCCAGCAGCCGGGCGATGACCTCGGCCGACACCGGGCGCGCGAGCTCGGCGACGAGGTCGAAGCCGCCGGCGGCGTCGCAGGCCTCGAGGCGATGCGCAACGCGTTGCGAGAGCCAGGGCCGCAGCGCCTGCAGCAGCGGGCCGCGCAGCGCATGCTGCAGCAGCGCGCGCAGCCGCGTGTGGTCGGCGCCGTCGCGAAACAGCAAGGCGCCAGCGAGCAAATCCTGGAAGCCGCGCAGCTCGCGGCGGTCGGCAGCGTCGCGCATCAGCCAGCCGCCGGTGCGCCGCGCCGACAGCCGCGGCTCGCGCAGCGCCCACGCGACATCGTCGTGGCGGGTCAGCACCCAGGCACCGCCGAAGAAGTCGTCGCTCCACAGCAGCGGCGCGGTCTCGCGCCACGCGGCGTAGTGCGTGTAGGGGTGGGCGGTGAAGTCGGCTGGCAGGTGCAGCCGCGGCACCTGGGGTGCGGTAGTGGCGCGCGCGGGCTGGTGCCAGCGCGCGGCGGCCGGCGCTTCGGGCGCCGGGGTGGCGGCAGTCGGCATCACCTGGGGCCACCCGGCACGCGCAGCCCGAGCGCCGCGGCGATCGCCGCCAGGTCCAGGTGCGGCGCGACGGCCGCCGGCTGCGGGGGCTGCAGGTGCGGCACGACGCCCAGGCAGGGCGCGCCGTGGCGGCGGGTGAATTCGTGGCGCAGCGTGGCCAGGTTGCCGTCGAGCTGCGGCATGGCGGGGTCCAGCGTGTTGCCGACCCAGCCGGCCAGCGCCAGACCGCGCGCGCGGATCGCCTCGGCGCTCAGCAGCGCGTGGTTGAGGCAGCCCAGCCGCAGGCCGACGACGACGATCACCGGCAGGCCGAGCTCGCGCGCAACGTCGCTGCTGTCCCAGTCGTCGCCGAGCGGCACGCACCAGCCGCCGGCGCCTTCGACGACGACGGCGTCGTGGCGGGCCAGCAGCGCGCGCGCGCCGGCGACCAGCACCGCGCGGTCGATGCGCCGGCCTTCGGCGATGGCGGCCAGGTGCGGCGCGACGGGAGTGTCGAGCTGCACCGGGCCGACCTCGGCCAGCGTGAGGCCGGGGCTGCTGGCCGCGTGCAGCGCGAGCACGTCCTCGTTGACGGTCTCGCCGGCGGCGCGGGCGATGCCGGCGGCCACCGGCTTGTAGCCGGCGCTGCGCAGCCCGGCGACGGCCAAGGCGTGCACGAGCGCGGCGGCGACGCGGGTCTTGCCGACTTCGGTGTCGGTGCCGGTGACGTAGACGCCGCGGGCGGCGGGGGCGGGGAGGGGCATGGGCGTGATCGCAGAGCCGGTGGCGCAGCCGCCATTGTCCGGCAGTGCAGGCTGCGGCGGCCTTGTCGGCGCTCAGGCCATCGCCGGTTCGGCGGCCGTGCCGGCGCCGGCGGCGCCGTCGTGCAGCACGGCTTCGAGCGTGGCGTGCAGGCGCTCGGCCAGCCAGTGCGACTGCTCGTCGGTGATGCAGTACGGCGGCACCAGGTAGACGCTGTGCCCGATCGGGCGGATCAGCAGGCCGCGCGCGCGCCCGGCGAGGTGCAGGCGCTCGGCAAAGCGCGCCCCGGCCTGCGCCGGGTCGACGTCGAAGGCCCACAGCATGCCGCGGTGGCGGTAATGCCCGACCGCCGGGTGCGCGCGCAGCGGCGCGAGCGCGGCGTCGAGCGCGGCAGCGCGCGCGCGGTTGGCGGCGAGCACGTCTTCGTGGTCGAAGCGGTCGAGCACGGCCAGCGCCGCGGCGCAGGCCAGCGCGTTGCCGCTGTACGAGTGCGAGTGCAGGAAGCCGCGCGCGACCTCGTCGTCGAGGAAGGCGGCGTAGACCGCGTCGCTGCTGAGCACCAGCGACAGCGGCAGGAAGCCGCCGCTGATGCCCTTGGACAGGCACAGGAAGTCCGGCCACAGCGCCGCCGCGCCCGCCAGCGCGGCCTGCTCGAATGCGAAGAAGCTGCCGGTGCGGCCGCAGCCGACGGCGATCTCGTCGGCGATCAGGTGCACGTCGAATTCGTCGCACAGCGCGCGCGCGGCGCGCAGGTAGGCCGCGTCGTGCATCGCCATGCCGGCAGCGCCCTGGACCAGCGGCTCGACGATCAGCGCGGCGATCGTCGCGTGGTGCGCAGCGAGCAGGCGGCGCAGGTCGGCCGCGGCGCGCGCGGCGACCGCGGCGGCGTCCTCGCCGGGGCCGGCCTGGCGCGCGTCGGGCGACATCGCCAGGTGCGCGCGCATCAGCAGCGGGGCGTAGGCGTCGCGAAAGACCTGCACGTCGGTCACCGCCAGCGCGCCCAGGGTCTCGCCGTGGTAGCCCCCACGCAGGCAGACAAACTCGCGCTTGGCCGGCTGTCCGGCGTTGCGCCAGTGGTGAAAGCTCATCTTCAGCGCGATCTCGACCGCCGACGCGCCGTCGCTGGCGTAGAACGCGTGGCCGAGCGCGCCGCCGGTGCGCGCGGCCAGCCGCTCGGCCAGCTCGACCGCCGGGGCATGCGTGCAGCCGGCCAGCATCACATGCGGCAGGCGCTGCAACTGCGCGGCGACGGCGGCGGCGATGCGCGCGTCGGCGTGGCCGAACAGGTTGACCCACCACGAGCCGATCGCGTCGAAGTAGCGGCGGCCGTCGTAGTCCTCGAGCCAGACGCCCTCGCCGCGGGCGATCGCCAGCGGCGGGTGGCGCTCGGCGCGCCGCATCTGCGTGCAGGGGTGCCAGACATGGCGCAGGCTGCGCTGCTGCCAGTCGGCGCTGGAGCCGGGGGTGGTCATCGGGGGGCGGTGCGGGCGGGCGGGCCGCCATTGTCGGCCTGCCCGTGGTCCGCCGGCCGCGCCGCGGCGATCAGCTCATGACCGGCATTCGATCTGGTAGGTGTAGCCGCGCGAGGCCTCGCCGACGTCGGCGGCGCGCGCCTCGCGCACCGAGGGCGCTTCGGGCACGCGCACGCCGGCCGACTCGAGGAACAGCCGGGCGACCGCGCCCTGGATCGCGAAGTTGACGTTCTGCGGGATGTCGCCGGTGATGCGGGCGATGCGCTGGGCGTCGAGCTTGCTGACGACCACGCCGACGACGTTGCCGGCCAGGTCGAGCAGCGGCCCGCCCGAGTTGCCGGGCTGCACCGGGGCGGTGATCTGCATCAGCGCCGCGTTGCTGCCCAGGCCGGACATCGCGCTGATGTTGCCGGTGGTGATGTTGAGCCCGTTCTGCAGCACCGTCGGCAGCGGAAAGCCGGCGACGACGACGTCGTCACCGGCGCGCACCGGGGCGCCGGCGCGAAACCGCGCGAAGGCCGGCGGCTGGCGCACGCTCACGCGCAGCAGGGCGAGGTCGTTGGTGTCGTCCCTGCGCACGAGGTGGGCGTCGAGGCGCTGGTTCTCGATCAGCACCGCGAGGCTGCGGCAACTGCCCGCGACATGCGCGTTGGTCAGCATGTGGCCCTGCGCCGAGACGAAGAAGCCGGTGCCGAAACTCACCCCCGGGCGCGCCGCCGGCGGCGGGCCGCCCGCGCCGCCCGGCGAGCCACCGGCGGGCCCGCCCTGCGGCGCGCGCGCGTCGCTGCCGTCGAAGACGACCTCGGTCACGGCGCACAGGTTCTGGCGCATCCTGTCCTCGCGGCGGCCGTCGTCGTAGACCACGCGCAGGTCCCACTCGCAGGGGCCCTCGGGCAGGCGCACGTCGAAGCGCTGGCCGGTGGGCAGGACGACGCTGGCGCCGAGGCGGTCGCTGCCCCAGTTGTTGTCGGTCGACAGCGAGGCGAACGCGGCCTGGATCGTGCGGCCCGAGCGGTTGACGAGCACGAAGCTGGGGTTGCCGCGCGCCGGCGCGGCGCCGGCCTGGGCCGGCTGCAAGTCCAGCGCCGGCGGCTTCGCTGGCTGCGCCGAGGCGGCCAAGGCCACCCAGAGCAGCGCGGCCAGGGCCAGCGCCCGGGCGATCGGTGTCATGGCTTCCCTCCCTCGCAACGGGTGGGCTGCGCCAGCGCCCCGCTGCTCTTTGCTGCTTCTGTCTGTCTGTCTGTCTGTCTGCGGTCTGCGGTCTGCGGTCTGCGGTCTGCGGTCTGCGGTCTGCGGTCTGCGGTCTGCGGTCTGCGGTCTGCGGTCTGCAGCCGCTACGGTAGCACGCCAGGCCGGGCCTGTGCGCGCCGAAGTGGGGGGTGGCGGGCGAGCGGCGCGGCCGCACCCGGGCGCCGGCCGCCGGGGTGTTCCGCGGCACACTGCGCGCCATGCCGCCGCGCCTGCACGTCGACCTGCCGCTTGCGCCCGACGCGGTGCTCGCGCTGCCACCGGCGGCCGCGCGTCATGTGCAGGTGCTGCGCCTGCAGCCGGGCGCGGCGCTGACGCTGTTCGACGGCCGCGGCGGCGAGTGGGCCGCCGAGCTGGTCGACCTCGGCCGGCGCGAGGTGCGGGTGCGCGTGCTGCGCCACGTCGAAGTCGAGCGCGAACTGGCGCTCGAGGTGACGCTGGCCGCGGGCATGCCGGCCAACGACCGCATGGACGCGCTGGTCGAGAAGGCCACCGAGCTCGGCGCTGCCGCGCTGCAGCCGCTGCTGTGCGAGCGCTCGGTGCTGCGGCTGCAAGGCGAGCGCGCCGAGCGCCGGCGCGCGCACTGGCAGGCGGTGGCCAGCGCCGCCTGCGAGCAGTGCGGGCGCAACCGTGTGCCGCGCATCGCACCAGTGGCCGGCCTGGCCGACTGGCTGGCCACGCTGGCGGCGCCCGCGCCCGGCGAGGTGCGGCTGCTGCTGAGCCCGGCGGCCGACACCCCGGCGCTGGCGCAGGCAGCGCGCGGCGCCCGCCGCCTGCTGCTGCTCAGCGGCCCCGAGGGCGGCCTCGCCGACGCCGAGCAGCGCGCCGCCCGCGCCGCCGGCTTCGTGCCGGCGTCACTGGGCGCGCGCGTGCTGCGCGCCGACACCGCGCCGCTGGCCGCGCTGGCCGCGCTGGGCCTGCTCGGGTCGAGCTGACCCCCGCCGCCGGGCTCGCCGCCGCCCGGGCTGGCCCCGGCGCGCGACGACGACCCGGCAGCGGGCATCATCGTCGCGGCAGAATGAGCAGCACGCCCGGCCTGCGGCCGGGCGTGCTCCGATGCGGCACGACGAATACCTCGCCCACGACGCCACCGCGCTGGCCGCGGCTGTGGCCGCGGGCGAGCTGCGCGCCGAGGTGCTGCTCGACCATGCGCTCGCCCGGCTCGCGCAGGTGCAGCCGCGGCTCAATGCGCTGGCCCGGCTGATGGCCGGCGAGGCCCGCGCGCAGCTCGCCGGCGCCGCCCCGCGGGGCCCGCTGGCCGGGGTACCGCTGCCGATCAAGGACGGCATCCAGGACTACGCCGGCGTGCCCACCGGCTACGGCAGCCGCGCGCTGCAGCGGCATGTGCCGCGCGTGCACTCGGCGATCGTGCGCCGGCTGCTGGCCGCCGGCGCGGTGATCTTTGCCAAGACCAGCCTGCCCGAGCTCGGCCTCAAGGGCGTCACCGACCCGCGCGCGCACGGGCGCTGCGCCAACCCCTGGGACCTCGCGCGCACCGCTGGCGGCTCGAGCGGCGGCGCGGCCGCGCTGGTCGCCGCCGGCGTGGTGCCGATGGCCAGCGGCAACGACGGCGGCGGCTCGCTGCGCATCCCGGCGGCCTGCTGCGGGCTGTACGCGCTCAAGCCCTCGCGCGGGCGGGTCTCGGCCGGGCCGGCGTTCGGCGACACCTGGTTCGGCGCCAACGTCGACGGCGTGATCTCGCGCAGCGTGCGCGACAGCGCGCTCGCGCTCGACGTGCTGGCCGGCGCCGAGCCCGGTGACCCCTACGTGATCGCGCCGCCGCCGGCGCCCTACGTCGAGCTGGCCCGCCGCGACCCCGGGCGGCTGCGCATCGGCTGGAGCAGCGCCAGCCCGCTGGGCACGCCGGTGCACGCCGAGGCGGTCGCTGCGGTGCAGGGCGCGGCCGCGCTGCTGCAGCGCCTGGGCCACGAGGTGGTCGAGGCCGCCCCGGCGGTCGACGGCGCGCTGCTCGCGCGCAACTACCTGCATGTCTACTTCGGCGCGGTGCCCGCCGCGCTGGCCTGGGCGCGCGCGCTGGGCGCGCGCGACGCCGAGTTCGAGCCACTCACGCGGGTGCTGGGCGCGCTCGGCGAGGGCCTGAGCGCCGGCGCGCTGGCCAGCCACCTGATGCAGTGGAACTCGCACGCGCGGGCGCTGGGCGCGTACTTCGCGAGCCACGACCTGTGGCTCACGCCGACGCTGGCCGGCCCGCCGCCGCCGCACGGCAGCGGCGACCCGCCGGCCTGGCAGGTCACGCTGCTCGACGCGCTCGCGCGCAGCGGGCTGCTGCGCCGGCTGGCCGGCAGCCGCGCGCTGCAGGCGGCGATCGACCGCATCGCGCGCGACAACCTCGCCCAGGTGCCGTACACGCAACTGGCCAACCTCGCCGGCGTGCCGGCGATGACCGTGCCGCTGCACTGGTGCGCCGACGGCCTGCCGCTGGGCGTGCAGTTCGTCGCGCCCTACGGCGGCGAGGCCAGGCTGCTGGCGCTGGCCAGCCAGCTCGAGGCTGCCCAGCCCTGGTTCGAGCGCCTGCCGCCGATCGCGCGCGAGCCCGCCGCGGCGTCGGCCTGAGCCGGGCCGGCGGCCGCCATGTCCGTGCTGCCCGCGGCGCCCGCGCCGGCCGAGCCGCCGCTGCTCGAAGTCGACCGCCTGACGGTGCGCTTCGGCCCGGCCACGGTGGTCGACGCGGTGTCGTTTGCGATCGCCGCGGGCGAGCGCTTCGCGCTGGTCGGCGAGTCTGGCTCGGGCAAGACGATCACCGCGCTGTCGATCCTGCGCCTGGTCGACATGGCGCAGACCGAGGGCCGCATCGTCTACGCCGGGCGCGACCTGCTGACCCGGCCCGAGCGTGAGCTGCGCGCGCTGCGCGGCGCCGAGATCGCGATGATCTTTCAGGAGCCGATGAGCGCGCTCAACCCGCTCTACACGGTCGGCAACCAGGTCGCCGAGGTCCTGCAGCAGCATGCCCTGCTGCGCCCGCGCGAGGCGCACGAGCGTGCCGTCGAGCTGCTGGCCAGCACCGGCATCGCCGAGCCCGCGCGCCGCGCCGGCGACTATCCGCACCAGCTCTCGGGCGGCCAGCGCCAGCGCGCGATGATCGCGATGGCCCTGGCCTGCCGGCCGCGGCTGCTGATCGCCGACGAGCCGACCACCGCGCTCGACGTCACCGTGCAGGCCCAGATCCTCGAGCTGCTCGAGCGCCTGCAGCGCGAGATCGGCATGGCGCTGCTGTTCATCACCCACGACCTCGGGCTGGTGCGGCGCCACGCCCAGCGCGTGGGCGTGATGGAGCGCGGCCGGCTCGTCGAGTGCGCGCCGGCGGCCGAGCTGTTTGCCGCGCCGCGCCACCCGTACACGCGGCGGCTGCTGGCCAGCCGGCCGCAGCGCGTCGTGGCCCCGGCCGCGGCCGATGCGCCGCCGCTGCTGCGCGCCGAGGGCGTAGCCGTGCACTACCCGCTGGCGCGCGTTTGGTGGCGGCGGCGCGACTTCGTCGCGGTGCGCAGCGCGACGCTGGCGCTGCGCCGCGGCCAGACCCTGGGCATCGTCGGCGAGTCGGGCTCGGGCAAGACCACCCTGGGGCTGGCGCTGCTGGCGCTGCAGCCGCTGGCCGCTGGCCGCGTCGAGCTCGGCGGCGAGCGCGTCGACACCGCGCCGCGGCCGGCGCTGCGCCGGCTGCGCCGGCGCATGCAGGTCGTCTTCCAGGACCCGTACTCGAGCCTGAACCCGCGGCTGACGGTCGGCCAGATCGTCGGCGAGGGGCTGGCGCTGCACTGCCCCGAGCTCGACGCCGCGGCGCGCGAGCGCGCGGTGCTGGCGATGCTCGACGAGGTCGGCCTCGGCGAGCGCCACGGCGTGGCCGCGGTGCTGCAGCGCTACCCGCACGAGTTCAGCGGCGGCCAGCGCCAGCGCATCGCGATCGCGCGCGCGGTCGTGCTGCGCCCCGAGCTGCTGGTGCTCGACGAGCCGACCTCGGCGCTCGACGTCTCGGTTCAGCAGCAGGTGCTCGCGCTGCTGGCCGAGCTGCAACGCACGCATGGCCTGAGCTACGTCTTCATCAGCCACGACCTGGCGGTGATCCGCGCGATGGCGCACCGCGTGCTGGTCATGAAGGGCGGCGAGGTCGTCGAGGACGGCGACTGCGAGACGCTGTTCGCCGCGCCGCGCGCGGCCTACACCCGCGAGCTGCTGGCGGCGGCGCTGGGACTGACGAATGACGGATGATGAGCGGCGACGATGCCCCATCATTCGTCATCCGTCATCCGTCATCCGTCATCCGTCATCCGTCATCTTCGACCCAAGGAACCCCCATGCCCCGCGCGATCCTCGACGAAGCCCGCCTGCACCCGGCGATCCGCGACTTCGTCGGCGGGCTCCATGCCGACATCGTCGCCGAGGTCCAGGCCGCCGTCGCGCGCCACCCGGTGGTCGTCGTCGGCATGGGCGGCAACCCCTTCGTGCGCAAGGCGCGGCGCGCGCTCGATGCGGCCGGCATCGCGCATGAGGACCTCGACTACGGCAACTATTTCGGGCTGTGGCGGCGGCGCAATGCGCTGAAGATGTGGACCGGCTGGCCGACCTTCCCGATGGTCTTCGTGCGCGGCACGCTGATCGGCGGCGCGGCCGAGACCGAGAAGCTGCTGGCCAGCGGCGAGCTGCAGCGGCTGCTCGGGTGAACCGGGGCCTGCGCGTCGGCGGGGCGGCCGGGCAGGCGCTGGCCGCGCTGGCCGGCGCGCTGGCGCTGGCCCCCGCGGCGGCGGCGGTGGCGGCAGCGCTGGTCCTCGAGCCCTGCCGCCTGCCTGGCGTCGAGCGCGAGGCGCGCTGCGGCACGCTGGCACGCCCGCTCGACCCGGCGCGCCCCGAGGGCCGGCAGATCGCGCTGCAGGTGGCGGTGCTGCCGGCGCTGGCGCGCCAGCCGCGCGCCGACCCGGTGTTCTTCGTCCCCGGCGGGCCGGGGCAGGGCGCGATCCCGCTGGCCGGGCAGGTGCGGCATTTGCTGGCACCGCTCAACCGCCAGCGCGACCTGGTGCTGGTCGATCCGCGCGGCACCGGCGCCAGCGCGCCGCTGGACTGCGGGCCGGCGCCCGACGCGCTGGCCGGGGTCGACGCCCAGGTCGCGCACCTGCTGGCCTGCCGCGACGCGCTGGCGCGCGCGCCGTTGCTCGACGGGGTCGACGACCTGCGCCACTTCAACACCGCGGCCAAGGCCGCCGACCTCGACGCGGTGCGCCGCGCGCTCGGCGCGCCGCAGGTCAACATCGTCGCGGTCTCGTACGGCACCCGCGTCGCGCTCGAGCTGATGCGCCAGCAGCCCGGCGCGGTGCGCCGCGCGGTGCTCGACGGCGTCGTGCCGCCCGACATGGGGCTGCCGCGCGCCTTCGCGCTCGACGCCCAGGCCGCGCTCGACGCGCTGTTCGACGCCTGCGCGCGCGACGCCGCCTGCGCCGGGCGCCACCCGCGGCTGGCCGCGCGCTGGGCGCAGGCGCTCGCCCGCCTGCCGGCCAGCGTCGTGCTGCCCGACCCGCTGAGCGGCGCGGCGGTCGAGGCCCGCATCACGCGCGAGACCGCGCTCGGCGCGCTGCGGCTGGCGCTGTATTCGCCGCTGCTTGGTGCCGCGCTGCCGTGGGCCATCGACGAGGCGGCGCTGGGCCGCTGGGGCGCGTTGCTGGGGCTGGCGCGCGCGCTGGCCGAGGGCCCGGGGCAGCCGCGGCTGGCCGCCGGCGCGCATTTCAGCGTGATCTGCAGCGAGGACATGGCCGGCGTGGTGGCCCCGGCGGTGGCGCGCTCGCCGTTCGACGCGCTGGCCGTGGTCTACGACCGCGTCTGCGCCGACTGGCCGCGCGCTGCACTGCCGGCCGGGTTTACGACCATCGCGCCGGCGCGCGCGCCGGTGCTGCTGCTGTCGGGCGGCATCGACCCGGTCACGCCGCCGCGGCACGCCGAGCGCGTGCAGGCCGCGCTCGGGCGGCTGGCCCGCCACGCCGTCGTGCCGCAGGCCGGGCATGGCGTGCTGGCCTTGCCCTGCATACGCGAAGCGGTTGCTCACTTTGTCGCAGCGCGCGATTCGGAGACGGCTTTGGCGGTCGACGCCGACTGCGCGCGGGCCGTGCCGCGGCCGCCGGCGTGGGCCCCGCCAGCGCCGGCGGCCGGGCTGCCGGCGGGGTCGCGGTGATCGAGGTCCAGGCGCTGGCCAAGCGCTACCCCGGCGGCCGCGGCCGCGCCGACGTCGTCGCCGTCGACGGCGCGAGCTGGCGCGCCGACGACGGCCGCATCACCGCGCTGCTCGGCGCCAACGGCGCCGGCAAGACGACGACGCTGCGGCTGGTCGCCGGGCTGATCGCGCCCGACGCCGGTGGCGTGCGCGTCGACGGCATCGATGTCGCTGCGCAGCCGGCCGCGGCGCGCGCGCGGCTGGGGCTGCTCGGCGACTCGCGCGGCCTGTACCCGCGGCTGAGCGCGCGCGAGAACATCGTCTATTTCGGCCGGCTGCACGGGCTCGACGCGGCGGCAGCCGGCGCGCGCGCGCAGGTGCTGGCGCGCCAGCTCGGCTTGGCGGCGCTGCTCGACCGCCGCTGCGAGGGCTTCAGCCAGGGCGAGCGGATGAAGACCGCGCTGGCGCGCGCGCTGGTCCACGACCCGGCCAACGTCGTCCTCGACGAGCCGACCAACGGGCTTGACGTGGTGGCGACGCGCGCGCTGCGCGAGGTGCTGCGCCGGCTGCGCGACGAGACCGGCAAATGCGTCGTCATCTCGACCCATGTGATGCAGGAGGTCGAGCGGCTGGCCGACGAAGTCGTCGTGATGGCCGCCGGCCGCACGGTGGCGTGCGGCAGCGTCGCCGCGCTGCGCGCGCAGGCCGGGGTCGCCGACTTCGAGGCCGCGTTCGTGCGGCTGGCCTACGCCGCGGCGATGCCCGCTGCCGGGGAGGGCGCATGATCCAGGCCATGTGGGTCGTCGCCGGCAAGGAGCTGCTCGACGCCTGGCGTGACCGCCGCACGCTGTGGACGGTGCTGGCCAGCGCGGTCGCCGTCGGGCCGCTGGTGCTGGTGCTGCTGTCGGCGCTGCTGGCCGACCTCGAGCAGCGCGCGCAGGCGCGCGAGGTCTGGGTCCAGGGCATCGGCGATGCGCCCAGCCTGCGCAACTTCTTCGAGCGCCAGACCTGGGTCGTGCACGAAGCGCCGCCCGACCATGAGCGGCTGCTGCGCGCCAACGCGATCGGCCACCCGGTGCTGGTCGTGCCGGCGGGCTTCGAGGCCGCACTCGCGCGCGGCGAGGCGCCGGCAGTCGAGCTCGTCTCGAGCGCCGGCAACCCGCGCGCCGAGGCCGGCGCGGCGCGGCTCGCGCAACTGCTGCACGGCTTCAACCACGAGCAGGCCACGCTGCGGCTGGCCGTGCGCGGCGTCTCGCCGGCCCTGCTCGAGGCGCTGCGCGTGCAGCCGCGCGACGTCGCCGACGCCGCGCAGCGCGCCGCGCAACTGACGCTGATGCTGCCGTTCTTCGTGCTGCTGGCGGTGCTTTACGGCGCGCTCAACGCCGCGCTCGACACCACCGCTGGCGAGCGCGAGCGCGGCTCGCTAGAGCCGCTGCTGGCCTGCCCGCAGCCGCCGCTGGCGCTGGTGCTGGGCAAGTGGCTGGCGGTGACGACGCTGGCCGCCGCGCTCGCACTGCTGAGCGCGCTCAGCTTCCTGCCCGGGCAGTGGCTGCTGGCCAGCGAGGCGCTGGCCGCGATGCTGCGCTACGGCATCGGCGAGGCGCTGGCCTTCTTCGTGCTGCTGCTGCCGCTGGCCGCGGCGGTGGCGGCGACGATGATGGCGGTGGCGATCCGCAGCCGCAGCGTCAAGGAGGCGCAGGCCACGACGACCCTGGTCGTGCTCGTTGTCTCGCTGCTGCCGATGCTCGCGCTGTTCGGCCAGCGCGGTGATCAGCCCTGGCAGCTCTGGCTGCCGGGGCTCGCGCAGAGCGTGCTGATGGCGCGCGTGCTGCGCGGGCAGGCGCTGGCCGCGCCCGACCTGCTGCTGCCGCTGGCCGTCTGCGCCGCGGTCACCCTGCTCGCGCTGGCCGCGGTCGTGCGCTCGCTGCGCGGGGCGGCGTTGCGCTGAGCGCGGGGTCGTTGGCGTTCGGGCGCCTGGTTGCCGTCGCGCAGGCCGGCGACAGCGGGTGGCTGCCTGCGCTCATGTCCCCCGCGACGGGCTGCGCCCGCCGCTCCTCCTTGACTTCGCTGCGGCAGCCACCCGCTGTCGCCGGCCGGTCAGCGTCGCGGCCGTGCCCGCTGCAGGCCACCGACGGTGCTGGGATCGGGACGGCGGGGTGCCCGGCGCAGCGAAGTAAAGGGGGAGGCGCCAGCGCAAGCTGGCGCCGGAGGACATGAGCGGAGCCGGGCACCCCGCCGTCTCGATCCGGGCACACCCTGCGGTTTGGCAGGGCCAGGGGCAGAGAACCAGCCGCGAACCTAAAATCCGGCTTTCCCCGCCCGCCCATCGCGGCGCCCTGCGCGCCGCCCACGCCCGCCGTGCTCTACCCGAAGGAATTCGACGTCATCGTCGTCGGCGGTGGCCATGCCGGCACCGAGGCCGCGCTGGCCGCCGCGCGGATGGGTTGCGCAACGCTGCTGCTGACGCACAACATCGAGACGCTGGGGCAGATGAGCTGCAACCCGTCGATCGGCGGCATCGGCAAGGGGCACCTCGTCAAGGAAGTCGACGCGCTCGGCGGCGCGATGGCGCTGGCCACCGACGAGGCCGGGATCCAGTTTCGCATCCTCAACGCGAGCAAGGGCCCGGCGGTGCGCGCGACGCGCGCGCAGGCCGACCGCGTGCTGTACAAGGCGGCGATCCGCCGCCGCATCGAGAACCAGCCCGGGCTGTGGGTCTTCCAGCAGGCGGTCGACGACCTGATCCTCGACGGCGAGCGGGTGGCCGGTGCGGTGACCCAGGTCGGCGTGCGCTTTGCCGCGCGCGCGCTGGTGCTGACCGCCGGCACCTTCCTCGACGGGCGCATTCACGTCGGCCTGCAGAACCACCCCGGCGGGCGCGCCGGTGACGCGCCGGCACTGCGGCTGTCGGCGCGGCTCAAGGAGCTGAAGCTGCCGCAGGGCCGGCTCAAGACCGGCACGCCGCCGCGGCTGGACGGCCGCACGATAGCCTACGCCCGGCTGACCGAGCAGCCCGGCGATGCCGACCCGCTGCCGGTCTTCAGCTTCGTCGGCGACCGCGCGCTGCACCCGCGGCAGGTGCCGTGCTGGATCACGCACACCAACGCCCGCACGCACGAGATCATCCGCAGCGGCTTCGAGCGCAGCCCGATGTACACCGGCGTCATCGAGGGCGTCGGCCCGCGCTACTGCCCGAGCATCGAGGACAAGGTCAAGCGCTACGCCGACAAGAGCAGCCACCAGATCTTCCTCGAGCCCGAGGGGCTGGCCACGCACGAGGTCTACCCCAACGGCATCAGCACCAGCCTGCCCTTCGACGTGCAGCTCGCCGCCGTGCGCTCGATGGCGGGGCTCGAGCAGGCACACATCCTGCGCCCGGGCTACGCGATCGAGTACGACTATTTCGACCCGCGCGCGCTGAGCGCGGCGTTCGAGACGCGCGCGATCCGCGGCCTGTACTTCGCCGGGCAGATCAACGGCACGACCGGCTACGAGGAGGCCGCGGCGCAAGGGCTGTACGCCGGGGTCAACGCGGCCCTGCACGCGCTCGGCCGCGAGCCCTGGGTACCGCGGCGCGACGAGGCCTACCTCGGCGTGCTCGTCGACGACCTCGTCACGCGCGGCGTCAGCGAGCCCTACCGCATGTTCACCAGCCGCGCCGAGTACCGGTTGCAGTTGCGCGAGGACAACGCCGACCTGCGGCTGACCGAGACCGGGCGCCGGCTCGGGCTGGTCGACGATGCGCGCTGGGCCGCGTTCTGCCGCAAGCGCGACGCGGTCGCGCGCGAGGCCGAGCGGCTGCGCTCGACCTGGGTCCACCCCGGGATCGTCGATGCGGCGCTGGCCGAGCGCTTGCTCGGCAAGGCGATCGAGCGCGAATACCCGCTGGCCGACCTGCTGCGCCGCCCCGGCGTCGGCCACGACGCGGTCTGCGCGGTCCACGCCGACGCGGTCGCGCGCCGGCGCGCGGCCCGCGGGGAAGGTGCTGACGAGGGGGAGGCGGCGGTTTCACGTGAAACGCTGCGCACCGAGCTCGGCGTCGACCTCGCCGACGCGGTGATCGAGCAGGTCGAGATCGCGACCAAGTACGCCGGCTACATCGACAAGCAGCAGGCCGACGTCGCACGCGCCGCGGCCTACGAGCAGCTCCCGCTGCCGGCCGACCTCGACTACGCCGAGGTCGCCGCGCTGTCGTTCGAGGTGCGGCAGAAGCTCGCGCAGCACCGGCCGCAGACGCTGGGCCAGGCCTCGCGGATCTCGGGCGTCACGCCGGCGGCGCTGTCGCTGCTGCTGGTCCACCTGCGCAAGGGGCGCTGGCGGGCCTGGCGTGCCGAGCCCGGCGCGGCGGCGACGGCGGCGGCGCCCGACGGCGCGGCCGTGCTCGACGACGCCGCGTGAGCGCGGCCGAAGACGCGGCGGTCGACGCCGCGGCGATCGCCGGCGTCGCCGCGCAGCTCGGCCTGGCGATCAGCCCCGCGCAGGCCGACGCGCTCGCCGCGTACGCCGCGCTGCTCGCGCGCTGGAACCGCACCTACAACCTGACGGCGATCCGCGACCCGGCGCAGGTGCTGACGCAGCACCTCGCCGACTGCCTGGCCAGCGTGCCGGCGCTGCAGCGCTGGCTGGCCGCACGCGCCCCGGGCTCGCCGCCGCCGCGCGTGCTCGACGTCGGCAGCGGCGGCGGCCTGCCGGCGGTCGTCTGGGCGGTGATGCTGCCGGGGCTGGCGGTCGACGCGGTCGACGCGGTCGGCAAAAAGGCCGCGTTTGTCCGCCAGTGCGCCGCCGCGCTGCGGCTGCCCAGGCTGCACGGCCACCACGCGCGCGTCGAGGCGCTCGGCGCCCGGTACGACCTCGTCGCCTGCCGCGCCTTCGCGACGCTGGCCGACTTCGTCGCGCTGACGCGCACCTGTCTGGCCCCGGGCGGAGCCTGGCTCGCGCTGAAGGGCCGCCGCCCCGACGACGAGATCGCCGCGCTGCCAGCCGACGTCGAGGTGTTTCACGTGGAACCGCTGCAGGTGCCGGGGCTCGGCGCCGAGCGCTGCCTGGTCTGGATGCGGTTGCTCGACTCCGGCCCAGCCCAGGGCTTTGCGCAGCCGTCGAGGGTTGCGGCGCGATGAGCCACACCATGGCACGCACGCCCCAGGCAACAAGCCCGCCTCACGCCAACGATCACCCCCGCCCCGTCCGTACTCCGACATACTCCGACCCCACCCAAGCGAGCGCGATCTGCCGAGCCAGCCCCGTCCCCATGCGCATCTTCTGCATCGCCAACCAGAAAGGCGGCGTCGGCAAGACGACGACCACCGTCAACCTCGCCGCCGGGCTCGCGCAGCTTGGTCAGCGCGTGCTGGTCGTCGACCTCGACCCGCAGGGCAACGCGACGATGGGCTCGGGCATCGACAAGCGCGCGCTCGAAGACAGCGTCTACGACGTGTTGCTGGGCAGCGCGACGGTCGCGCAGGTGCGCCGCCGCGCCGAGTCCGCCGGCTACGACCTGCTGCCGGCCAACCGCGAGCTGGCCGGCGCCGAGGTCGAGCTGGTCGGGATCGAGCACCGCAACGAGCGCCTGCGCCGCGCGCTGGCCGAGGTGCGCGACGACCACGACCTCGTGCTGATCGACTGCCCGCCGAGCCTGAGCCTGCTCACGCTCAACGGGCTGGTCAGCGCGCATGGCGTGATCGTGCCGATGCAGTGCGAGTACTTTGCGCTCGAGGGGCTGTCGGACCTCGTCAACACGATCCGCCAGGTGCACGCCAACCTCAACCGCGACCTGCAGGTCATCGGCCTGCTGCGCGTGATGTACGACCCGCGCATCACCCTGCAGCAGCAGGTCAGCGACCAGCTCAAGGCGCACTTCGGCGACAAGGTCTTCGACACCGTCGTCCCGCGCAACGTCCGGCTGGCCGAAGCGCCCAGCCACGGCCAGCCCGGCGTCGTCTTCGACCCGGCGGCCAAGGGCGCGCAGGCCTATGTCGAATTTGCGCGCGAGCTGGTGCGCCGGCTCGCCGCGCTGCGCCCGGTGGCGTAGCGCGCAGCCGCGCAGCCGTTCGGCGCGCGCCGGATCAGCCCGCCAGCCCCAGCCCCTCGTCGAGCCCGAGGTGCACGTTCATGCACTGCACGGCCGCGCCGCTGGCGCCCTTGCCGAGGTTGTCGAGGCGGCCGATCAGCAGCGCCTGGTCGGCCGCGCCGTAGACGAAGAGGTCGAGCCGGTTGCTGTCGTTGCAGCCCTGGACGTCGAAGAAGCCCTCGTCGAGCGCGCCCAGGTCCGACAGCGGCATCACGCGCACGAAGCGCTCGCTGGCGTAGCGGCGGGCCAGCGCGGCGTGCAGCTCGGCGGCGTCGGTGCCGCCCGGCAGTTGCGTGTAGTGCAAGGGCACACTTACCGCCAGACCCTGGTAGAACGGGCCGACCACCGGCAGGAACATCGGCCGCGCGTGCAGCCCGGTGTGCGCGACCATCTCGGGGATGTGCTTGTGCGCGAGGTTCAGCGCGTACGGCCGCGGGGCCTGCAGCTTCGCGTCGCCGCCGGCGGCGTACTGCGCGATCATCGTCTTGCCGCCGCCCGAGAACCCGGTCAGCGAGGTCGCCGCCACCGGCAGCGCGTGCGGCACCAGCCCGGCGTCGACCAGCGGGCGCAGCAGCGCGATGAACGCGCTCGCGTGGCAGCCCGGGTTGGCGATGCGCCGGGTCGCGCGCAGTTGCTCGCGCTGCCCGGGGGCGAGCTCGGGCAGGCCGTAGACCCAGCCGGTGGCGGTGCGGTGCGCGGTGCTGGCGTCGATCAGGCAGGTGCGCGGGTTGCGCAGCAGCGCTGCCGCCTCGCGCGCGGCGGCGTCGGGCAGGCACAGGAAGGCGACGTCGGCGGCGTCGAGCAGCCGCGCGCGCTCGGCCGGGTCCTTGCGCCGCTCGGGGTCGATGCGCAGCAGCTCGACGTCGCTGCGCGCGGCCAGCACCTCGTGGATGCGCAGCCCGGTCGTGCCTTCCTGGCCGTCGACGTAGACGACATGCCGGCTTGCCATCGCAGGGTCCTTTCGTGTCGCGGCAACGCGCCGCAAGCCGACAAGCATAAACCGGCCGCGGGCGCCGCCCGCGATCCGTGACAATCGCCGCCCATGGCGACCAAGAAACCCAAGGGCCTCGGACTGGGCCTCGAAGCGCTGCTCGGCCCGCGGGTCAGTGACGCCGCGCCCGCCGACGGCGCGCCGACGACGCTCAAGCTCAGCCAGATCAAGCCCGGGCGCTACCAGCCGCGCACCCGCATGGACGAGGGTGCGCTCTACGAGCTCGCCGAGAGCATCCGCAGCCAGGGCGTGATGCAGCCTATCCTCGTGCGCCCGCTCACGCCGCAGGGCTGGGAGATCATCGCCGGCGAGCGGCGCTATCGCGCCGCGCAGCTCGCCGGGCTCGACGAGGTGCCGGTGCTGGTGCGCGAGGTGCCCGACGAGGCGGCGGCGGTGATGGCGCTGATCGAGAACATCCAGCGCGAGAACCTCAACCCGCTCGAGGAGGCGCAGGGCCTGCAGCGGCTGGTCAGCGATTTCGGGCTGACCCACGAGCAGGCGGCGCAGGCCGTCGGCCGCTCGCGCAGTGCGGCGAGCAACCTGCTGCGCCTGCTGCACCTGAGCCCGGCGGTGCAGCAGATGCTGCTCGCCGGCGACCTCGACATGGGCCATGCGCGCGCGCTGCTGCCGCTCGATGCGGCGCAGCAGATCCTCGCGGCCAACCAGGTCACGGCGCGCAAGCTCTCGGTGCGCGAGGCCGAGCAGCTTGCGGCGCGGCTGCAGGCCGGCCGCGGCGACGGCAGCACGCGCGCGCGCCCGCCCGCGGCCGCCAAGCCGCGCGACCTGCTGCGCATCGAGGAGCAGCTCGCCGACCGCCTGACCGCGCCGGTCGAGATCCGCCTGCGCGGCAAGGGCCCGCGCGCGCAGCGCGGCGAGGTGGCGATCGGCTTCGGCTCGCTCGACGAGCTGCACGGCCTGCTCGAGCGGCTGGGCCTGCGCGAGGCCTGACCGCACGACGACGGGGGCGGCCCGCAGCCCGCCCGTTCAATACCAGCCGATGCGCCACAGCGCGACCAGCACATGCCCCCAGATCAGGATGTTGAAGCCCAGCAGCGAGAACACGCGGGTGTAGGCCCACAGCGCCTGCGCCCGGCGCAGGCAGCCGGGCTCGCCGGTGGCGGCGTACAGCAGCAGGTACAGCGTGGCCGGCACCAGCGTGCCGACGATCGCCACCCCCATCACCCAGTAAAAGAAGGTCATGCGACTATTGTGGGGGCAGGGGGCGCCGCAGGCGCCTTGCCGCTCGCTACCATCGCAGCCCCCGACCGCACCGCACCCGGCATGTCCGATCCAGACGACACCCCAGCGCCCGCGCCAGCCCTCGCCGAGCCGCCGGCGCCCGCGTCGACCGCCGAGCCCGCCGAGCCCGCCGAGCCCGCCGAGCCCGCCGAGCCCGCCGCGCTGACCCCCGTCGAGTGCGGCCAGCGGCTGGCCGCGCTGTTCCCGGCGCTGTTTGCCGGCCCGCCGCGGCCGCTGAAGCTGCGCATCCATGTCGACATCCAGGCCCGCGCGCCCGGCGTCTTCACGCGCGCTGCGCTGTCGGCGTTCATGCACCGGCATACGCTGGCCAATGCCTACCTGCGCGCGGTCGCGCAGGGTGGGCAGCGCTACGACCTCGACGGCCAGCCCGCCGGCGAACTGGCCGACGAACACCGCCAGGCCGCGGTCGACGAGCTGGCCCGCCGGCGCGAGCGCTTCCTGGCCCGGCGCGCGGCCGAGCGCGGCGCCGCGCCCGGCGGCGCACCGGCGCGCGGGCCGGCGCCGGCGCAGCCTGCGGCCCGCCCCGGGGCCCAGGACGCAGCGGCCGGCTCCGGCCCGGCCCGGCCACCGGCCGGGGGGCCGCGCGAGCGGCACCTGGCAGACCGCGGCGGGCGCGACCCGGCCCGACCGCCGCGGCCGGCAGGCGCGCCGGGCGGCGCAGGCCCCGCCCCGCGCCACCGCGATCGCGGCCCGGCCGGAGTCCCTGCCGCAGACCAGCCCGGCGTGCGCGCAGACGCCCGGCGCGGCCCGCCCGGCCACGCCCGCCCCCACGACGCCCGAGGCCGGCCCGGGGGCGATGCCCGCCACGACGCCCCGCGCGACCTGGGCCGCCACCCCGAACGCCCGCCGCACCCGGCCCCGCCGATGCCGCGCCCGCCCGCCGCGGTCGAGCCCGCCGACCCGGCGCAGCGCGAGCGCGCATTGCTGCTGCGCGACGTCGAGCGCACGACGCTGACGCTGGCCAACTTCTGCGCGCTCAAGGGGCTGTCGCTGCCGGCGGTGCAGGCCCAGCTCGAGCTCGCCCGGCGCGAGCGCGCGGGCCACGGCCAAGCCTCCCGCTGAGGCCAGCGGCCGACGCGCCCCGTGCCCGGCTAGCGCCGCACCAGCGCCCGCTGCAGCACCGGGCGCACGCGCAGGAAACCGCGGTAGCCCCACTCGAGCACCGGCGCGACCCCGGGCAGGGCGCCGGCGCGCGCGAGCCAGCGCCAGCCCGGCAGCGCCGCCCACAACGCCAGGAAGGCCGGCGCGCCGGCGATCAGCCGGCCATCGGCGGCGCGCACGTGAAAGCGCGCCATCAGTGCCGCGCGCGGCGAGGGCAGCTCGGCCGCATCGGCATGACTGAGGTCGACGAAGCGCAGCGGCTGCGTCGGCGTCAGCCCGCGGTAGACGCCGATCTCGCGCCGGCACAGCGGGCAGGCGCCATCGAAGTAGACGACGACCTCGCCGTCGGCGCCGGGCACCGCGCTCGTGGCGTCGCCGGCGTCCGGGGGTTCGGGGGCGGGCTGGGGTGTCACGCCTGCGAGCTTGCCACGCGCAGACGGCTCGGTCTGGTCGCAAACCGATTGGTACGGTATCGGCGCGGGGTATTCGGCCGATCGACCGCCGCGCGCTGCCAGACGGCGGCGACGCCGTCGGCGCGCGCCGCGCTACGCCGCCTCGCGCGTGCCGAGGACGGCGCGGAACTCGGCGGCCAGCGCGAGAAGGTCCGGGTGCTCGCGCCGGTGCGCCAGCGGCAGCGTGAGGCGCCGCTCGAGCGCGATGCCGGCCGGCTGCCCGGCCAGCAGCACGACGCGGTCGGCCAGCACCAGCGCTTCCTCGATGTCGTGGGTGACGAACAGGATGGTCTTGCCGGTCTGCTGGCGGATGCGGGTCAGCTCGCCCTGCATCGCCTCGCGCGTGAGGGCGTCGAGCGCGCCGAAGGGCTCGTCCATCAGCAGCACTTCGGGGCGCACGGCCAGCGCGCGGGCGATCGCGACCCGCTGCCGCTGCCCGCCGGACAACTGGCGCGGCAGCCGCGTGGCCAGTTCGCCGAGCCCGACCAGGGCCAGGCTCTCGTCGACCCGCTGGCCGGCCTGCGCGGCCGGCATCTGCAGGCGCTCGAGCCCGAAGCGGACGTTGGCCGCCGCGTCGCGCCAGGCCAGCAGCCGCGCATCCTGGAACACCATCGCGACCGGCAGCCGGTCGGCCGCCGGCGTCGCGGCGACCGCCACCCGCCCGGCCGAGGGCGCGATCAGCCCGGCGACCGCGCGCAGCAGGGTCGACTTGCCGACACCGCTCGCACCCAGGATCGCGACGAACTCGCCGCGGGCGACCTCGAGGTCGAGCCCGGCCAGCACCGGGGCGCTGGCACCGGGAAAGCGCAGCGCGAGCCGCTCGATGCGCACGGCGGCGCCGGGCTGCGCCTGCGGGCCTGTGGTGCTCATGCCTGCCACCGCAGCAGACGGTCACGCAGCGCGACGAACAGCATGTCGACGATGCCGTAGAGCGCGGCGATGGTCAGCATCATGACGACGACGATCTCGGTGGCGAGCAGCGACGAGGCCTGCATCATGCGCTGGCCGAGGCCCTCGACGCCGAACAGCTCGGCGGCGACGACCGCCATCCAGGCCTGGCCGAGCCCGGTGCGCACGCCGGCCAGGATCCCCGGCGCGGCCGCCGGCAGGATCACCGGCGCCAGCTTGGCCGCGTGCCCGCGGTAGCCGAAGGCGTCGGCGAGCTCGAACAGCTCGGGCTCGACCGCGCGTACCGCGGCGTAGGCGGCAAACAGGTTGATCCAGAACACGCCGATGACGATGATGAATACCGCCGAGGCCGGGTTGACGCCGAACCACAGGATCGCAAACGGGATCCAGGCCAGCCCCGGCACCGGGCGCAGGATCCGCACGACCCAGGACAGCGAGGCGTCGAGCCGCGGCGACAGCGCCATCGCGACGCCGAGCGCGACCCCGCCGGTGGTGCCGATCGCGAGCCCGATCAGGTAGTGCGTCAGGCTGGCCTGTACGGCGGCCAGCCAGTGGCCGGAGACGACCTCCTGCCACCAGGTTGCCGGCAGGATCGACGGCGGCGGCAGCAGCGTCGCCGGCAGCAGGCCCAGCGCCGGCACCGCTTCCCAGAGCGCGAGGAAGACGGCGAGCCCGAGCACCGGCCAGCCCCAGCGCCCGAGGCGGCCGGGGTGCGAGACGCGGTCGGCGCGCTCGGCGCGCCCCGCCGCGGCAGGCAGTGCGACTTCGGTCATCGCCCCCCCGCCGTGGCGCGCAGGAACGGGCCGTGGTCGAACACCCCGTCGAGCGAAGGCGCGTCGCGGGTGGCGCCGATGCGGACCTGGAAATCGAGCATCTGGCGGGTGCTGTCGACGATGCGGCGCGGGTCGGCGATGAAGCGGCTGGCGGGCGAGACCAGCGCGCGGCGGATCAGGTCCTCGGGCACGATGCCGCGGCCGAGTGCGGCGGCGACCGGCGCCGAGGCGGCGGCCGGGTTGCGCTGCAGCGCCTCGGTCGCGCGCACGAGCAGCGCGACGAAACGGTCGGCGATCGCCGGCTGGCGCGACAGGAAGTCGCCGGTCAGCGCGACGACGCCGCCGGGCTGGTTGGGAAACATCCGCCCGCCGGTGGCGGCCAGCCGCAGCGTCGGGTCGCGGTCGGCGAGGATGGTCAGCGCCGGCTCGCGCACGGTCGCGCCGTCGACCGCGCGCGCCAGCAGCGCCTGCTGGGTCGCGTCGATGCCCATCGGCACGATCTCGACGTCCTCGCGCGGCACGCGCTCGACTTCCCACAGCCAGTGCTGGAGCGTCACGTTCGGCACCGAGCCGGGCGGCTGGGTCGCCAGCCGGGCACGCCGGCCCTGCGCAGCGCGAAACGCGGCGAAGCCCTGCGCCGCGGGACGGCCCTCGCGCAGCTCGCCAGCCAGCGCGCCGGTGGCGACGAAGGCCATCTCCTCGATCGCGGTGGCGAGCACGACCCGCAGGTCGACGCCGCGACTGCGCGCGACCGCCACCGGGCCGACCCCCGCGACGTAGGCGTCGAGCGTGCCCGAGGCGACGGCCTGGATCATGTTGGGCCCGCTCTCGAACTGGGTCAGCCGCAGGTCGATCCCGGCCTGCTCGGCCAGGCCACCCTGGGCGACCAGAAACAGCGGCGCGGAGCCGAGCACCGGGATGAATCCGGCCCGGATCAGCGGCCGCGCCTGCGTGTGGCCGAGGGTCGGCACGGCAAGGGCGCCGGCAGCCAGCATCCGGATGAGTTGGCGGCGGGTGGTCATGTCGCTCTTTGGGGGTGCGGGTCTACAGGGCCCGGATGATCCCCCCAAAGGATCGGACATGGAACCAATGTTTTTTTGCTTGCTTATTCCAGAAAACTATATCAACAGCAGGCCGGACTGGCGCCGGGCGCCGCGGCGGTGGCAGCGAACGGCGAGGCGCTGCCGCAGCCCGCAAACAGCCCGTAGTGGCGGTCGAAGCTGCCGATGAAGTCGAAATGCGGTGCAAAGCGGGTGTCGTGCAGCATGCGCCAGGTGTTGCCGCAGACCGGGAAGACGCGCCCGGTGTCGATGCGGTGGTGCGCGTCGAGCACGAAGGCCGCGGCCGCGCCGGGCACGCTGCCGCGGTAGATCACGGCCTGGCCGTGGTCCTCGCAGGCGCTTTCGAGCCCGTCGAGCTTGAACAGCCGCCAGGTCGCGCTGTGGAACTGCACCCCGGCCGTGCGCGCAGCCAGCGCCGGGTCGGTGACGGCCAGCGGGCGGTGCTCGACCAGCCGCGGGTCCTCGAAGCCGTGGCGCCGCGCCAGCCGCAGGAAGTCGCCCCAGTACAGCGCCCCGCCCAGGCATTCGCCGTAGAGCAGCGGATCCTCGCGCACGGCCGCCGGCACGCGGCGGTCGGCGTAGACGTCGGCGAAGTAGAACTCGCCACCCGGCGCCAGCAGGCGCCGCACGCCGGCCAGCACCGCGTCCTTGTCGGGCGAGAGGTTGACCACGCAGTTCGAGACGATGACGTCGAAGTGCCCGGCGGCCAGCGGCAGCTCGGCCAGGCGCTCGATCCAGCCCTGCTCGAAGCGCAGGTTGGCGTAGCCGAACTGCTGCGCATGCCAGCCCTGGTGGGCGCGGGCAATGGCGAGCTGCCCGGCGGTCATGTCGACGCCGACGACCTCGCCGCGCGCGCCGACCAGTTGCGCGAGCAGGCAGGCGTCGCGCCCGGCGCCGCAGCCCAGGTCGAGCACGCGCAGCCCGTCGAGCAGCGGCGGGCAGACCAGCCCGCAGCCGTAGTAGCGCGCCCGCACCTCGGGGTGCACGCGACGCAGCAGCGGCTCGAGCCAGGGCGGCATCGCGGTCGGGTCGCAGCAGGCGTTGGTCTTCAGGTCCGGCGTGCCTTGCAGCACGCGGCCGTAGTAGTCCTGCACGGCGGCGTGGATGTCGCTGGCAGCGGCGCGGGCCGCTCGGGTGTCGTTCGTCATGCGGGCCTTCGGGTGCGGTCAGGCCGACAGCGCGCCGCCGCAACTGCTGCCCTGGCCGGCGGTGCAGCCCCAGCAGTGTCCGGCGACGCGGATCGGGGTGTCGGCGGCGTCGTGCGCCAGCAGCTCGCTCAGGTGCGCACGCGCCTGGCCGTTGACGCGCGCCGGCAGCGCGAGCATCTGGTTGAAGTCGCAGTCGTAGAGCCAGCCCTGCCAGTCGACGCTGAGCAGGCTGCGGCACATCACCGTCTCGAGGTTCTGCTCGCGGTGCGCGCCCTCGAGCAGCGCGAGGTAGGCGTCGAATGCCCCCTTGCTGACCAGCATGCTGCCAAAGCGCTGGATCGGCATGTTGGCCAGCGCGTACAGGTGGTCGAAGCGGATGCCGAAATGCTGCGCCAGCTCGCGGCGGTAGTCGGCCTCGAGCGCCTCCTGCGGCGGCGGCAGCACGGGGCCCTGCGGGTTGTAGACGAGGTTGAGGACCAGCGTGCTGCCGGCTTGCGCATAGCCCAGCGCGTTGAGCCGCCGCAGCGCGGCGATGCTGCGCTCGAACACGCCGTCGCCGCGCTGGCCGTCGACGTTGGCTGGCGAGTAGCACGGCAGCGAGGCGGTGATCTCCACGCCCTGCGCGGCGAGGAAGCCGGCGAGGTCCTCGTGTCCGGGCTCGGACAGGATGGTCAGGTTGCAGCGGTCGATCACGCGCACGCCCTGCGCGCGCGCAGCCGCCACCAGCCGCCGGAAATGCGGGTTGAGCTCGGGGGCGCCGCCGGTCAGGTCCAGCGTGCCCACGCCGCGCGCGGCCAGCACGGCGAGCACCAGGTCGACCGTCGCGCCGTCCATCTGCTCGGTGCGCGTCGGCCCGGCGTTGACGTGGCAGTGCTGGCAGCTCTGGTTGCAGGTGTAGCCCAGGTTGACCTGCAGCGTGTCGAGGCGGCGCCGGCGCAGGGCAGGGAAGCGGGTGCGGGCGAGCAGGGGCAGGGTGGCGTGCATGGGGCTCGATTCTGTTCATGGCGGCCGCGGCCGGGGTGCTGCGCCGGGCAAGACCCGCGCCGCTGTCGACCCATTCGGGTCGGCCGCGGCTGCGGTTACAGCGGTCACGGTGGCACCCCCGCGCGGGGCGCTGGCGGCGCTGCCGGTGGCAGGCCGTCGCCAGCGCGGATCTGTGCGGCGCGCGCGGCTATCGCCTGCTGCTCGGCGGGCGCGAGCCGGGCGAGGTTCCTGACTTGCAGCGCCATGCGTGGGTGCGCGGCCAGCGCGGCGCGGTGGCGGGCGAGGAAGTCCCAGTACAGCGTGGTGTACGGGCAGGCGCGCTCGCCGACGGCCTTGGCCGGGTCGTAGCGGCAGCCGCGGCAGTACGGGCTCATGCGGTCGATGTACTTGCCGCTGGCCGCATAGGGCTTGCTGGCCATCAGCCCGCCGTCGGCGTACTGGCTCATGCCCAGGGTGTTGGGCAGCTCGACCCATTCGACCGCGTCGACGTAGACCGCGAGGTACCAGGCGTGCACCTGGCGCGGCTCGACGCCCAGCAGCAGCGCGTACAGCCCGCTGACCATCAGCCGCTGGATGTGGTGCGCGTAGCCGTGGGTCAGCGTCTGGCCGATCGCGTCGGCCAGGCAGGCCATCGGCACCCGGCCATGCCAGTAGAACGCGGGCAGCGGCTGCCGTGCGGCCAGCGCGTTGCCCTCGGCGTAGGCCGGCATGCGCGTGCCGTAGATGCCGCGCACGTACTCGCGCCAGCCCAGGAGCTGGCGGATGCAGCCCTCGGCCGCAGGCAGCGCCACCTGCCCCGCGCGGTACGCCGCCTCGACCTTGGCGATGACCTCGCGCGGCTGCAGCAGCTTGAGGTTGAGCGCGGCCGACAGCAGCGAGTGGTAGAGCCAGGGCTGGCCGGGCCACATCGCGTCCTGCCAGCGGCCGAAGGACGCCAGGCGCCGCGCGACGAAGTCGTCGAGCGCCAGCAGGGCCTGCGCGCGGGTCACCGGCCAGCCGAAGTCGGCCAGCGACCCGGGGTGCTCAGCGTAGCGCTGCGCGACCAGGTCGATGACCTCGCGCGTGATCGCATCGGGGGCGAAGCGCAGCGGCGGCGGCAGCAGTCCGGGGCCGTGCGCGTCGAAGGCCTGGCGGTTGTCGGCGTCGTAGTTCCACTGGCCGCCACAGGGCTGGGCGTCGGTGCCATGGCCGTCCATCAGGATGTGGTGGCGGCGGCGAAGCTCGCGGTAGAAGTACTCCATGCGCAGGCCCTTGCGCGAGCGGGCGTGGGCGGCGAAGTCGGCGATGCTGCACAGGAAGTGGCGGTCGGCGCGGATCTCGAGCGGCAGGCCCAGCCGGCGCGCGGCCGCGCCCAGCGCCTCGCGCACGCGCCAGTCGCCCGGCTCGGTGAGGACCAGCCGTCGCGGCTGCAGCGCCGCCACCGCCACAGCAAGCTCGCCGGCCAGCGTGTGGCGGTTGGCGGCGTCGTCGAGCCGGCGGTAGTGCAGGCGCAGCCCCTCGTCGCGCAGGTCTTGTGCAAAGTGCCGCATCGCGGCCAGGAACAGCGCGCTGCGCACCTGGCTGGAGGGTACATGGGTCGATTCCTCGTCGACCTCGGCCATCCAGACCGCGTCGAGGCTGGCGTCGAAGCCGTCGAAGGCCGCCGACGCGCGGTCGAGCTGGTCGCCGAGCACCAGCACCAGCGCGCGCACGGGCGTCGGCGCGGCGGCGTCGGCGCTGGCCTCAGAGCCTGTGAAGCTTTCGCTTCGCAACGACCGCACGCTTGGTGACGTTCAATGGTGCGGTTGACGTAGCCTTCGGCGCGCTCAATGTGCTCGACAGGTGGCCTGGATCGTTCAGGGGGTCGAT
>Ga0207951_100055_pt1 | contig 93973 bp, 102 predicted proteins | sample Subbio12Aug_8Bad_FD_184830 | JGI IMG/M metagenome (GOLD analysis project Ga0207951, IMG submission 184830) | Serpentinite rock and fluid subsurface biosphere microbial communities from McLaughlin Reserve, California, USA - CR12Aug_8Bad (SPAdes) | ecosystem: Environmental > Terrestrial > Deep... | reverse complement strand
TGGTCGAGATTTCGGACAAGCTTTCCCCCTTCGAGGCCACCCACGGCCTGGCCATGGCCCATGACGACATCTGGTGCACCGTCGGGGCCCATCCGCATGAGGCGAAGGATCACCTCGACCTGACCGCCGACCGGCTGGTCGAGCTGGCGGCCCGGCCGCGGGTGGTCGGGATCGGAGAATGCGGGCTGGACTTCCACTATGACCTCAGCCCGCGCGACGTGCAGGCGGCGGTGTTCCGGACGCATATCGCCGCGGCGCGCCGGACCGGCCTGCCTCTGGTGGTGCATACGCGCGAGGCCGACGACGTCATGGCGGCAATTCTGGCCGAGGAACAGGCTGACGGGCCGTTTCGTTTCCTGATGCACTGCTACACCAGTGGACCGGAACTCGCGAAAAAAGCAGCCGAACTGGGCGCGTGGTTCTCGGTATCCGGCATCGCCACCTTCAAGGCGGCGAACGAGGTGCGCGAGATCGTCGCCGCCATGCCCGCCGACCGGATCATCGTCGAGACCGACTGCCCCTATCTGGCGCCCATGCCTCACAGGGGGCGGCGCAATGAACCGGCGTATGTGATCCATGTACTGGAAAAGCTGGCCGAGATCCGCGGCTGGAGCCGGGACGAGGCGGAGACGCGCACGACCGAAGCCTTCTTCGCCCTGTTCGACCGCATTCCCCGGCCGGAGGGCGCATGACCGGGGCCGGTGAGCTGGAATTCGTGATCCTCGGCTGCGGCTCGTCCGGCGGCGTACCGCGCGGCGACGGCGACTGGGGCGACTGCGATCCGGCCGAGCCGAAGAACCGCCGCCTGCGCTGTTCCCTGCTGGTCCGCCGCCATGGCCCCGACGGCGTCACCAGCGTGCTGATCGACACCTCGCCGGACCTGCGCGAGCAGATGCTGGCCGCCCGGGTCAGCCATGTCGACGCCGTCCTCTACACCCACGACCACGCCGACCAGACCCACGGCATCGACGACCTGCGGGTCTTCGCCATCCGGTCGCGGCGGCGCATTCCGGCCTTCATGGATGCGGCGACGCGCGAGGCGCTGGAGGGGCGGTTCCGCTACATCTTCGAGAGCGTGGAGGGCTATCCCGCCATCCTCGACTCCCGTCCGGTGCCGCCGCACGGCGAGGCCTGGTCGATCGAGGGGCCGGGCGGCGCCGTGCCGGTGGTGACCTTCGACCAGGCCCACGGCCCGATCCGGTCGGTCGGCTACCGCATCGGGCCGGTGGCCTATTCCAGCGACGTGTCCGATCTGGACGAGGCGGCGCTGGAGGCCGTGCGCGGCTGTGATCTGTGGATCGTCGACGCCCTGCGCTGGACCCCGCACCCGACCCACGCCCATGTCGACAAGACGCTGGACTGGATCGCCCGGTCGGGCGTCAAACGGGCCGTCCTGACCAATCTGCACCTCGACCTGGACTACAATGCCCTCAAGGCCATCTTGCCAGACAATGTCGATGTGGCCTTCGACGGCTGGACCACCAGACTGGCTCAGGCTCCCAGCAGCCGGGCCGCCTGCGGGGCGAAATAGCTCAGGACCCCGGCCGCGCCGGCGCGCTTGAAGGCGTGCAGGCTCTCAAGGATGGCGCGGTCTTCGTCCAGCCAGCCATGGGCCATGGCGGCTCGCATCATGGCGTATTCGCCGGACACCTGATAGGCGAAGGTCGGGACCTTGAAGGTGTCGCTAACCCGCTGAACGATATCGAGATACAGCATCCCCGGCTTGACCATGACCATGTCCGCGCCCTCGGCGATGTCCATGGCTACCTCGCGCAGGGCCTCATCGGAATTGGCATGGTCCATCTGGTAGGTCTTCTTGTCGCCGGTCAGCGCCTTGGCCGAGCCGACGGCGTCGCGATAAGGGCCGTAGAAGGCCGAGGCGTATTTGGCGGCGTAGGACAGGATCAGGACGTCATGGAAGCTGTTGGCCTCCAGCGCCTCGCGAATGGCCTGGACCCGGCCGTCCATCATGTCCGAGGGGGCGACTACATCGGCGCCGGCGTGGGCGTGGATGAAGGCCTGTTCGGCCAGACGTTCGAGGCTGGCGTCATTGAGGATGCAGCCGTCCTCGACCACGCCGTCGTGGCCGTGGTCGGTGTAGCAGTCGAGCGCCACGTCGGTGATGACGCCGATCTCGGGGGCCGCGTCCTTGATGGCCTTGATGCAGCTGGGGACCAGACCGTCCGGGTCCGTCGCGCCGGTGCCGATCGCGTCCTTGAGGGCGACGTCGACATTGGGGAACAGGGCGACGGCGGGGATGCCGAGGTCGCGGGCCTCGACGGCGGCGGCGGCGGCGGCCTTGGGCGACAGGCGGAAGACACCGGGCATGGAGGCGACCGGGACCCGGTCGTCGGCGCCGTCGTGGACGATCAGGGGCCAGATCAGATCGGCGGGGGTCAGGGTCGTCTCAGCGACCAGACGGCGCACCCACGGGCTGCTGCGCAAACGGCGGGGACGGGCGTAGGGAAAGGCGGCGGGCGCGAACGGCTGGGTCATACGGCCTCATAGCTCCCTTCTCCCCATGCGAGAAGGTTTGCCCTAGAAGGCCGGCAAAGACTCAAAGGAAAGCCCATGGACTTCGCCCTCACCGACGACCAGCGCGCCATCCAGGACGCGGCCCGGCAGTTCGCCGAGGCCGAACTGGCCCCGCACAGCGCCGAATGGGACGAGACCAAACATTTCCCGGTCGATGTGATGAAGCACGCCGCCGAGATGGGGTTCTGCGGCATCTACACCGGCGAGGAGCACGGCGGCATGGCGCTGGGCCGGGTCGAGGCGGCGCTGATCTTCGAGGAGTTGTCGCGCGGCGACGTGTCGACGGCGGCCTTCATCTCGATCCACAACATGGCCGCCTGGATGATCGACAAATTCGGCTCGGACGCGCTGCGGGCCCGCTACGTGCCGCGGCTGACGACCATGGAGCTGATCGCCAGCTATTGCCTGACCGAGCCGGGCTCAGGCTCGGACGCGGCCGGCCTGCGCACCACGGCGAGGCGCGATGGCGACGACTGGGTGCTGAACGGCTCCAAGGCCTTCATCTCGGGGGCAGGGACGTCGGACGTCTATGTCGTCATGGCCCGCACCGGCGCGGACGGGCCCAAGGGCATCTCCACCTTCGTCGTCGACAAGGATGCGCCGGGCCTGAGCTTCGGGGCCCAGGAGAAGAAGATGGGCTGGAACAGCCAGCCCACGGCCATCGTCCAGTTCGATGACTGCCGCATTCCCGGCGCCAATCTGCTGGGCAAGGAGGGCGACGGCTTCCGCTACGCCATGATGGGTCTGGACGGCGGCCGGCTGAACATCGCCGCCTGTTCGCTGGGCGGCGCCCGTCTGGCGCTGGAGACCACCCAGGCCTATGTCACCACGCGAAAACAGTTCGGCAAGGCCCTGTCCGAGTTCCAGAACACCCAGTTCAAACTGGCCGATATGGCGACCCAGCTGGAGGCCTGCCGGCTGATGGTGCTGCGCGGCGCCTGGGCCATCGACACCGATCATCCGGAGAAGACCAAATGGTGCGCCATGGCCAAGCGCATGACCACCGACGCCTGTTTCGCCATCGCTGACGAAGCGCTCCAGCTCCATGGCGGCTACGGCTATCTGAAGGACTATCCGCTGGAGCGGATCGTTCGCGACCTGCGGGTGCACCGGATTCTCGAAGGGACCAACGAGATCATGCGCGTGATCACGGCGCGGGAGATGCTGCGGCAGTGAACGGATGACGTGGTTCCGGGGCTGGGTCACAGTGTTTCGGCGAGGGCTATGCCGTCCAGGTCGAGGGGTTGTCGAACCGGGTCACCTGGCGCCAGTCCGGCCCGCTCGATCTGTCCCTGTTCATCCCCTACGACATGACGGTGACCCCGGCGGACTGATCTGCTAATCTGACCATAAATATGGTCAGGAAAGAGAAATGCGCGCGGTGGGTGTTCTGGAAGCCAAAACCAATCTCTCGGCATTGATCGATGAGGTGGAGACGACGGGTGAAGCCATAGTCATTACCCGCCATGGCAAGCCCGTGGCGCGGTTGTCGCCGGAGGACAGGTTCCCCCTGCCACGACGTCGGCTGTCCGGTCATGAACTGGCCGAGCGTGCGCGCCAGTTCCGGGAGGCCCAGAAGCCCGATCCGGAGTTCGACCGGCTGAGCTGGGAAGAGCTCAAGAAAATCGCGCGCGAATGACGGCTGTGGTGCTGGATGCGTCCGCGGCCCTTGCCTGGCTCTTGCCGTCACAGGCGACAGCAACGGCCGGCCGACTGCTGGCGCAGGCAGACGACTTTGATTTCATCGCACCGCATATTTTCGTTTGGGAAGTCGCCAATGTCCTTTTGGCCAAGGCGCGCGGCCACAGCATGGCGGTCGGAGACGCTTTTGGTCAGCTGGACGGGATCGAGATCGATTTCGATCAGCCGATGACCGCCCGCGAAGTCCGGCAATTGGTGGAGGTCGCTGCCGAGGCCGGACTGAGTCTTTTCGATGCGGCCTACCTCGCGCTGGCGATTGAACGGCGCGCAGTTCTGGCGTCGCGGGACAGGCCCTTGCTCGCGGCCGCAGCCACGGTCGGCGTGGACGTCTTCGACCTGCGCGACTAAGCGGGGCGTCATGACCTCCGAACCCGAAATCCTGACCCGCCTCGAATCCGGCGTCGGCCGCATCACCCTGAACCGGCCCAAGGCGCTGCATGCCCTGAACCGCGCCATGTGCGAGGCGATGATCGAGGCGCTGCTGGCGTGGCGCGATGACGACGCCGTAAAGTCGGTGCTGATCGACCACGCCGGCGAGCGGGGCTTCTGCGCCGGCGGCGACATCCGCATGATCGCGGAGAGCGGAGCCGGCGACGCGTTGGAGGCCAAGGCCTTCTTCAAGGTCGAGTACCGGCTGAACCACCTGCTGTTCGACTATCCCAAGCCGGTCACGGCCCTCGTCGACGGCATTGTCATGGGCGGCGGGGTCGGCATCTCGGAGCCGGCGCTGGTCCGCATCGCCACCGAGCGCACCACCTACGCCATGCCCGAGACCGGCATCGGCCTGTTCCCCGACGTCGGCGGCGGCTGGTTCCTGCCGCGGCTGCCCGGCCAGACCGGCGTCTGGCTGGCCCTGACCGGGGCGCGGCTGAAGGCGGCGGACACCGTCTTCCTCGGCATTCACAGCCACTATCTGCCGTCCGACGCCCTCGACGCCTTCCGCGCCATTCTCGCGGCCGACCCGGCCCATCCGGTCGATGTCGCCGACGGGCTGGAGACCGACGCGGGCGAGCCCCCGATCGAGGCGCATCTGGCGGCCATCGACCGTCTGTTCGTCTTCGATACGGTGGAGGAGATCTTCAGCGCCCTCGAGTCCGACGGCTCGGACTGGGCCCTGGCCCAGCTGGCGACGCTGAAGACCAAGTCGCCGCAGTCGCTGAAGGTCACCCTGCGCCAGCTGCGTCTCGGCGCGACCCTGCCGTCCTTCGCCGACAACATGGCCATGGAGTACCGCCTCGGCGGCCGGGTGGTGCGGACCCACGACTTCCAGGAGGGAGTCCGCGCGGTCGTGATCGACAAGGACAATGCGCCGCAGTGGTCGCCGGCCGGGCTTTCGGGCGTCGACGAAGCCCACCTCGACGCCCTGTTCGCGCCCCTGCCGGCGGGCGAGGAATGGACGCCCCTGTCCTGATCCCGGCGCCGCGGTTCATGGAATTCCGCCCGCCGGCGCTGGCGACGGCGCGGGCGAGCGGCTAACCCTCCCGCAAAAGCAAACGGGAGACGACGCCATGACCCAGACCATCGCCTTCATCGGCCTCGGCAACATGGGCGGCGGCATGGCCGCCAACCAGGCCAAGGCCGGCAACCGGGTTCTCGCCTTCGACCTGTCGCAGGCCGCGCTGGACCGCGCCGCGGCGGCAGGCTGCACCCCGGCGTCGTCGGTCGTGGAGGCGGTCAAGGACGCGGACGTGGTCATCACCATGCTGCCGGCCGGGCCGCATGTGCTGAAGGTCTACACCGAACAGGTGATCGGCGCGGCGCCGTCCAGCGCCCTGCTGCTGGACTGTTCGACCATCGACGTCGACACGGCGCGCAAGGTGGCGGGACTGGCCAGGGAGGCGGGCTATGCCTTCGCCGACGCGCCGGTCTCCGGCGGGACCATGGCGGCCGACGCCGGGACCCTGGCCTTCATGGTCGGCTGCGACGAGGGGGATTTCGCACGGATCGAGGCGGCGCTGGAGCCGATGAGCCGGGCGACGTTCCGCGCCGGCGACCATGGCGCGGGGCAGGCGGCCAAGATCTGCAACAACATGATCCTCGGCATCACCATGCTGGGCACCTGCGAGGCGATCGGCCTGGCCGAAAAGCTGGGGCTCGACCCGGTCAGGATGTTCGACATCGTCTCGAAGTCGTCCGGCCAGAGCTGGTCGACGACGACCTACTATCCGTGGCCCGGGCCGGTGCCGACGGCGCCGTCGAACCGCAACTATGACGGCGGATTCGCCACGGCCATGATGTTGAAGGACCTGAAACTGGCCCAGGACGCCGCGGCCAAATCGGGCGCCTCGACCCCGTTGGGGGCCCAGACCGAGGCCCTGTTCCAGATGTTCAACGGCCTTGGCTACGGCGGTCGGGACTTTTCGGCCATCCTGCAGATGTTGCGCGGCAAGCTCGACGAATTGCCGAAGGATTGATCCATCTCAACGCCGCGCGCGGATCTTTCGCGGACTGTACCCCATGGACAAGAATAGAGATGAGAACCGTTATCAATTAGAGGGTTGCGACGATTTAGCGGGCCGTTTTGATAGACTTTCCCGGTCGCCCGGCGCAATTACCGCCCTATCCAATGAGATCGTGCGAGTGACAGGGTTGTTCGACTACAAGGCCGCATTCGGGACCGCCGTGGAGCAGGTCAAGGGGGAAGGTCGCTACCGCGTCTTCGCCGATCTGAAGCGCGTGCGCGGCGAGTTCCCGCGGGCCATTCGTCGGCGCGAGGACGGGACCGAGCAGGACGTCATCGTCTGGTGTTCAAACGACTATCTGGGCATGGGTCAGCATCCGGCGGTGCTGGAGGCCATGCAGGTCGAGATCGACGAGGTCGGCGCCGGCGCCGGCGGAACCCGCAACATCTCGGGCACGACCCGGTCGGCCGTCGATCTGGAAGCCGAACTGGCCAGCTGGCACCGCAAGGAGGCGGCGCTGCTGTTCACCTCGGGCTATGTGGCCAATGAGGCCACCCTGACGACGCTGCAGCGCATCCTGCCCGGCCTGATCATCTTTTCCGACAGTCTGAACCATGCCTCGATGATCGCCGGCATCCGCAACGGCGGCTGCGAGCGGCACATCTACGCCCACAACGATCTGGTGCATCTTGAGGCCCTGCTGCGCGACGCGCCGGCGGATGCGCCCAAGCTGATCGCCTTCGAGAGCGTCTATTCGATGGACGGCGACATCGCCGACCTGGCCGGGACCATCGCCCTGGCCCGCAAATACGGCGCCCTGACCTATCTCGACGAAGTCCATGCCGTCGGCCTGTACGGCGCCACCGGCGCCGGCGTGGCCGAGCGCGACGGCCTGCTGGACGGGATCGACATCGTCGAATGCACCCTCGGCAAGGCCATCGGCGTCATGGGCGGCTATATCGCCGCCGATGCGGTGATCATTGACGCGGTGCGCAGCTGGGCCGCGGGCTTCATCTTCACCACCAGCCTGCCGCCGGCCCTGACCGCCGGGGCCCTGGCCTCGGTGCGACACCTGAAGGCCCATCCGGAACTGCGCGAGGCGCATCAGGAGCGGGCCGCCACCCTCAAGGCCCGCTTCGCCGCCGCCGGCATCCCGGTGATGGACTCGGTCAGCCATATCGTGCCGGTGTTCGTCGGCGATCCGGTCCACGCCAAGATGATCTCGGACATGCTGCTGGAAGAGCATGGTGTCTATGTTCAGCCGATCAACTATCCGACCGTGCCCAAGGGCACCGAGCGGCTTCGCTTCACCCCGTCGCCGAACCACACCGACGCCATGATGGATGATCTGGTCAAGGCGATGGACCGGCTCTGGACCCACTGCAACGTGGCGCGCCTGCCGGCCGTGGCCTGAGGGCGTTCCGTCAGCTGCGGATTCGCGGTATGCTAGGCGCATGAACGTCCAGCAGCCGATCGCCAGCGCGCCGGCCGGGGAAGAAGACTTCTTTCTCATGTCGAACCTGCGCCCGAAACACACCGGCCTGCCCATGACCGTCTGGGTCAGCCACCGGGGCCACGCCCGCCATGACGCCCGGGTGAAGGTCTGCCGCACCCCGGGCGACCGGATCGACATCGACGATTTGGCTGTTGTTGGTATCCGCCCGACCCCGACCCTGATCGAGGGACCGTTGGACGGAACCAGCCTGAAGCTGGTCAAGCAATGGATCGAGCTGAATCAGTCCGTCCTGACAGGCTACTGGGACGGCGAACTGGATACCGTTGAATTGCTCCAGACGTTGAAGCGTCTGTGACGACCGACGACATTGGCGAGGTCATCGTCGAACTGGTCCGTAACGGGCCGTATCTGAAATGCTCGGCCATCCATGTCGCCACCGGCCTGGAGGCGTCCGCCGTCGGCCCCGTGGCCGAGCCGAAAGGGTTGGAGCGGATCGCCATCGCCAAGCTCCGGCGGGCGCTGGCGTCGCGCTGACCTACAAGATGTTGTGGCGGACCGCCGTCAGGCCTAAATGAAGCGCCGCCGTTTTCCAGGGATCGCCCGTGACCGCCTTCACCCATGACGCCTATTTCTCCAGCACCCTCGCCGAGGTCGACCCCGATGTGTTCGGCGCCATCGAGGGCGAGCTGGCGCGGCAGAAGGAGCAGATCGAGCTGATCGCTTCCGAGAACATCGTCTCGAAGGCGGTGCTCGAGGCCCAGGGCTCGGTCCTGACCAATAAATACGCCGAGGGCTATCCGGGGCGTCGCTATTATGGCGGCTGCGAATATGTCGACGTCACCGAGACCCTGGCCCGCGAGCGCGCGAAAGCGCTGTTCGGCTGCGCCTTTGCCAATGTGCAGCCGCACTCGGGGGCCCAGGCCAACCAGGCGGTCTTCCTCGCCCTGCTGACGCCCGGCGACACCTTCCTGGGTATGGATCTGGCCGCCGGCGGCCACCTGACCCACGGTTCGCCCGCCAACCAGTCCGGCAAATGGTTCCGGCCGGTGACCTATACGGTCCGGCAGGACGACTGCCTGATCGACTATGACAATGTGGCCGAGATGGCCGAGCGGGAGAAGCCGAAGCTGATCATCGCCGGTGGCAGCGCCTACAGCCGTCACATCGACTTCGCCCGCTTCCGCGAGATCGCCGACAGCGTCGGGGCGTATCTGATGGTCGACATGGCCCACTATTCGGGACTGATCGCCGGCGGGGCCTATCCCGACCCGTTGCCGCACGCCCATGTGGTGACCAGCACCACCCACAAGACCCTGCGCGGACCGCGCGGCGGCATCATCCTGTCCAACGACCTGGAGCTGGGCAAGAAATTCAACTCCGCCGTCTTCCCGGGCCTGCAGGGCGGGCCGCTGGAGCATGTCATCGCCGCCAAGGCCGTGGCCTTCGGCGAGGCGCTCAAGCCCGAGTTCAAACTCTATGCCCAACAGGTGGTCGATAATGCGCGGGCCCTGGCCGCCGTGCTGGTCGAGCGCGGCGCGGCCATCGTCTCGGGCGGCACCGACAGCCATCTGATGCTGGTCGATCTGCGGCCCAAGGGCGTGACCGGCAAGGCCACCGAGGCGGCGCTGGAGCACGCCCTGATGACCTGCAACAAGAACGGCGTGCCGTTCGATACCGCCCCCTTCACCATCACCTCCGGCGTTCGGCTCGGCACCCCGGCAGGCACCACCCGCGGCTTCGGCGTCGGCGAGTTCCAGCAGGTCGGCCACTGGATCGCCGATGTCATCGATTCGATGAAGGGCACGGACGAGGCCGACGCCGGCGTGACCCAACGCGTGGCGGACGAAGTGAGAGAGCTCACACGTCGCTTCCCAATCTACGGATAAGCCGCTGATGAAATGCCCCTTCTGCGGACATCAGGACACCCAGGTGAAGGACAGCCGCCCGTCGGACGACGGCGCGGCGATCCGCCGCCGCCGGTCCTGCCCGCAGTGCAGCGGGCGGTTCACCACCTTCGAACGGGTCCAGCTGCGCGAGCTGATGATCCTCAAGCGCAACGGCCGGCGTACGCCTTTCGACCGCGACAAGCTGGAGCGGTCGTTGAACGTGGCCCTGCGCAAGCGGCCGGTGCAGCCGGAGCAGGTGGAACAGCTGGTCAGCCGCATCACGCGGCAATTGGAAAGCCTCGGCGAGACGGAAATCCCGTCCAGCACGGTCGGTGATTTCATCATGAAGGCGCTGAAGGGCGTCGATGAGGTCGCCTATGTCCGCTACGCCTCGGTCTACAAGGATTTCCGCCACACTGGCGACTTCGCGCGCTTCCTCGGCGACGAGGGTCTGGACGACAGCTGATGCGCCCGCCGGGCCGGATGATCCATGTCAGCCTGAAGCTGGCCACCTCGCTGGACGGCCGGATCGCCACGGCCTCCGGGGAGAGCCAGTGGATCACGGGGGAGGCGGCCCGGCTGGAGGGTCACCGCCTGCGCGCCGCCCATGACGCCATCCTCGTGGGCGTCGAGACGGTGCTGGCCGACGATCCCGAACTGACCGTCCGCCTGCCGGGCCGTCCCGTCGACCAGCCGCTGCGCGTGGTCATGGACAGCCGCCTCCGCACGCCGTCGACGGCCAGGGTCGCCCATGGCGACACCCTGATCCTCACCGCCGCCGCGCCGACGCCGGTCGGGACCGCCTTGGTTGAACAGATCGACAGCGAAAACGGCCGCCCGGCCCCGGCTGCGGCGCTCGCCGCCCTGCGCCGCAAGGGCGTGACCTCGGTCCTGATTGAAGGCGGCGGTCAGGTCGCGGCCAGCTTCCTGCGCGCCGGACTGGTTGACCGGCTGGAGTGGTTCCGCGCCCCGATCCTGCTGGGCGGGGAGGGGCGGCCCTGTGTCGCCGCGCTCGACCTTGCAAACCTCGCCGACGCCCCCACTTTCCGGCGTCTGTCGGCCGAGCCGGTCGGCGACGATCTGTGGGAACGCTATGACGCCGTCCGCTAGCACGTTCGCGTCTGTGTCCGGATTTGACGCCCGGCCATGCGAGGGTCGGCGCTCGGCCGGGGCCCGCCGCGCCGGAATGGACGGTGTAGACTATGTGGACGGTGTTTTTGCAGGTTTCACCCGGGTGAAATCTCCGCCACGTCGCGCCGGGAGGGGCTGAATGTTCACCGGCATCGTCACCGACATCGGCCGCGTCCGCTCGGTCCGCCAGACCGAGCGGGACCGTCGCTATGAGATCGAGACGGCCTGGGACACCTCGGGCATCGACCTCGGCGCCTCGATCAGCCACGCCGGCTGTTGCCTGACCGTGACGGAGAAGGGTCCCGGCTGGTTCGCCGTCGAGGTCTCGGGCGAGACCCTGTCGAAGACCACGCTCGGCGGCTGGGCCGAAGGCGATCGCGTCAATCTGGAACGGGCGGCCAGGCTCGGCGACGAGATGGGCGGCCATATCGTCTCGGGCCATGTCGACGGCCTCGGCCGGGTGGCTTCGATCACGCCCGAGGGCGGCTCTTACCGGATCGACATCGCGGCGCCGGCTCCGCTGCACCGCTATATCGCCGCCAAGGGTTCGATTACGGTCGACGGGGTGTCGCTGACGGTCAACACCGTCGAGGACCGCACCTTCGGCCTGAACATCATTCCCCACACCTGGGAGGCCACCACCCTGGGCGCCCTGAAGCCGGGCGATGCGGTCAATCTCGAGATCGACATGCTGGCGCGATACCTCGCGCGGTGGCAGGAGACGGCGTGATGCAATTGGCCGCCAACATGAACGACAGCCCGATCAGCCCTATCGAGGACATCCTCGAGGACGCCCGCAACGGCAGGCCCTACATCCTCGTCGACGCCGAGGATCGCGAGAACGAGGGCGACATCATCATCCCGGCCCAGTTCGCCACGCCGGACCAGATCAATTTCATGGCCCGTCATGCGCGTGGTCTGATCTGTCTGGCCATGACAGCCGAGCGCGCCCGTCAGCTGAGGCTGCCGCCGATGGCGGCGGACAATCGCGAGAGCATGGGCACGGCCTTCACCGTCTCGATCGAGGCGCGCGAGGGGGTGACCACCGGCATCTCGGCCGCCGACCGCGCACGGACGGTCCAGGTCGCGGCGGATCCGGCCCGGGGCGCCGACGACATCGTCTCGCCCGGCCACATCTTCCCCCTGGTCGCCCGCGACGGCGGGGTGCTGGTCCGCACCGGCCACACCGAGGCGGCGGTCGACATCAGCCGCATGGCCGGACTGACGCCGGCCGGCGTGATCTGCGAGATCATGAACGACGACGGCTCGATGGCGCGGATGCCCGACCTCGTCGCCTTCGCCCAGCTGCACGGACTGAAGATCGGCACCATCGCCGACCTGATTGCCTATCGCCGCCGCACCGAGCGGCTGGTCGAGCGGGTGATGGACACGCCGTTCGACAGCGTCCACGGCGGGCCGTTCCGCCTGATGCTGTACCGCAACGCCATCGAGGGCGTCGAACACGTCGCCCTGGTCAAGGGCAAGATCGAGCCGGGCAAGCCGACCCTCGTGCGCATGCACCAGGTCGATTTCGCCGCCGACCTGCTGGGCCATGTCGAGGCGCGCCAGAACTATGTGCCGCGCGCCCTCAAGGCGATCAGCGACCACGACGGCGCCGGCGTCACCGTATTTCTGCGCGATCCCGAGCTGCACGGCCTGGCCGAACGGCTGACCGGGGTCGAGAAGCCGACCGCCATCGACCGGTCGATCCGCAACTATGGCGTCGGGGCGCAGATCCTGCTGGATCTGGGCGTGCGCGACATGATCGTGATGAGCGCGACCCGCCCCAATCCCACCGCTCTGGAGGGCTATGGCCTGCGCATCGTGGGATGGCGCGACATGGACGGAGAGGACCAATCGTGAGCGATCCCTGGCGCATCCTGATCGTCGAGGCGCGCTTCTATGACGGCCTGGCCGACGCCCTGCTGGAAGGGGCCAGGGACGCCCTGCGGACCTATGGCGCCGTCTTTGACGTCGTCTCGGTGCCCGGCGCGTTGGAAATTCCGACGGCCATCGCCCTCGCCGAGGAGGCCGGCCGTTTCCCGACCGCGCCCCGCTACGACGGCTACGTCGCCCTCGGCTGTGTCATCCGGGGCGAGACCTATCATTTCGAGATCGTCTCCGATCAGTCGGCGGCGGGCCTGCGCAACCTCGGCCTCAAGGGACTGGCCATCGGCAACGGCATCCTGACCACCGAGGACGAGGACCAGGCCTGGGCCCGCGCCCGCGTCAGCGAGGGCGACAAGGGTGGCGGCGCGGCCCGCGCCTGTCTGGACCTCATTGCCTTGCGCAAGCGGCTGCGCGTAGGACTGGCGTCGTGACCGAACCTGCCAGCCTGAAGTCCGTGCTCGAGCAACTTGCCGAGGCCCAGAAGCAACGCGCCGAGCCGCAGCTGACCAGTCGTCAGCGCCGCGCCCGCACGGTTGCGCGCCTCGCCGCCGTCCAGGCCCTGTATCAGATGGAGCTGGCCGGGGAGGGGGTGGAGACGGTGATCGCCGAATTCGCCAATCACCGCTTCGACGCCGACATGGAAGGCGAGCCCCTGGCCGAGGCCGACGAAGCCTGGTTCGCCGATATTGTGCGCGGCGTGGTCGAGGGTCAGCGAGACATCGATGCGGCGGTCAAGGCGCGGCTGGCATCGAACTGGCGGCTGGAGCGGCTCGATTCCACCCTCCGCGCCCTGCTGCGGGCCGGGGCCTGGGAACTGCGCGAACGGCCCGAGGTGCCGCGCGAGATCGTGCTCGATGAATATGTGGAGCTGGCCAAGGCCTTCTTCGACGAGGCCGAGGCCAAATTCGTCAATGCGGCGCTGGACGGCGTCGCCCGGGACACCCGTTCAAAAGCGTAGAGTCGCCCGATGCCCGAAGTCGACGTCGCCGGAGAATTCGAGACCATCCGGCGGCTGTTCGCGCCCCTGGCCCATCCGGAATGGGGGCGGGGCCTGATCGACGACGTCGCCGTCGTGCCCTCGCGTCCCGGCCACGACCTGGTGCTGACCAAGGACGCCATCGTCGAGGGCGTGCATTTCCTGCCCACCGATCCGCTGGACACCGTCGCGCGCAAACTGATGCGCGTGAACCTGTCGGACCTCGCCGCCAAGGGAGCCGAGCCGTTCGGCTATCTGCTGGCCTGCCACTGGTCGCCCCGCTGCGGCTGGCCCGAGCGGATGACCTTCGTCGACGGCCTGCGCGCCGACCAGAAGGCATTCGGCGTGGCCCTGCTGGGCGGCGACACGGTGGTCACGCCCGGCCCGGCCAGCTTTTCCATGACCATGGCGGGCTGGACGCCGAAAGGGCGGACGGTGAGCCGCGCCGGCGCCCGGCCCGGCGATCTCGTGTTCGTGACTGGCGCTATCGGTGACGGCTGGCTGGGTCTGGAGGCGGTGCAGGGGAAGCTGTCGCTCGACGCCGAACGGGTCGCCGCCCTGTCCGACCATTACCGCACGCCCATGCCGCGCACCGAGTTCGCCCTGCCGATTCGCGATCTGGCCACGGCTTCGATCGACGTCTCCGACGGGCTGATCGCCGACCTCGGGCACCTGTCCCAGGCCGGACGGGTCCGCATCGAGATCGACCTGGAGACCGTGCCCCTGTCGGCGGCCGGTCAGGCCTGGTTCGACGGGCGGGTCGACGAACAGGCGGCGCTGGAGAAGCTGGTCACCGGCGGCGACGACTATGAGATCGCCTTCACCGCCACGGCCCGGGACGAGGCCGCCCTGCGGCGCGAGGCCGAACGCCGCCATCTGCGCCTGACCCGGATCGGCCGGGTGACAGAAGGAGAGGGCGTGGTCGCCCGGTTCGGCGGTCAGCCGGTGGCCTTCGACCGCCCGGGCTTCAGCCACGGCTGACAACGAAATCTCAAGGCCTGGCGGCTATCCCGATGTCATGCGCCGTCGTGACCTCATCGCCGCTTCCGCCGCCCTGTCGGTCGGGGCCGCCCCCGCCCTGGCCGGGGATGAGCCGACCGGCGCTCCGATCCTGAACATTCCGGGCGTCGGCCTGCCGGTGATCACGGAAGGGCGACTGCGTAACTACGTCTTCGTCTCCTTGCGGCTTCACCTCGGTGGTTCCGCCACCCCCCAGACCATGCAGCCCAAGGAAGCCTATTTGCGCGACGCCCTGGTACGCGCCGGTCACCGGACGCCGTTCAACGTAGCCGACGACTGGACCCGAATCGACGCCGCGGCGCTCTCCGCCAGCCTGATGCGGGCGGCGACGACGATCGCCGGACGCGGCTCGGTGACCCGTGTCGAGGTCGTCAGCCAGGCTCCGCGCCGCCGGACCAGCGTCCGCGCCGGCTGACCTCTATTCGCCTGTTGCGTCGGGGTGCGGCATTTGGCACGTTTCGGCCGCAATTCCCCATGGACGTGATCGGCGTCCGTTGCGCACGGGGGGACCGGAAGGCGGAAAGAGGCGAATAACGCCCGCCGCGCCAAGGAACCGGGCGTCCTTGACATCAAAGGACTTGGAAACGTCATGAGTAATTATCTGTGGCTGGTCATTGCCGCGGGCGCGCTGGGGGTCCTTTACGGACTGGTCCAGACCGCCGCGCTGATGAAGGCCAGCACCGGCAACGACAAGATGCGCGAGATCGCCGCGGCGATCCAGGAAGGGGCCTCGGCCTATCTGCGCCGCCAGTACACCACTATCGCCATGGTCGGGGTCGTCATCCTGATCGCCGCCTATCTGCTGATCGGCGAATGGGCCGCGATCGGCTTCGTCATCGGCGCGGTCCTGTCGGGCCTGGCCGGATTCGCGGGCATGCTGATCTCGGTGCGGGCCAATGTCCGCACGGCGCAGGCCGCGTCGGAGAGCCTCGGCAAGGGTCTGGACCTTGCTTTCCGCTCGGGCGCCATCACCGGCATGTTCGTGGCGGGCGGCGCGCTTCTGGGCGTGGCCGGCTACTATGCCGTCCTGACCGCCGGCATGGGCTTCGAGCCGACCAGCCGCGAGGTCATCGACGGCCTGGTGGCGCTGGGCTTCGGCGCCTCGCTGATCTCCATCTTCGCCCGTCTGGGCGGCGGCATCTTCACCAAGGGCGCTGACGTGGGCGGCGACATGGTGGGCAAGGTCGAGGCCGGCATTCCTGAGGACGATCCGCGCAACGCGGCGACCATCGCCGACAACGTCGGCGACAATGTCGGCGACTGCGCCGGCATGGCCGCCGATCTCTTCGAAACCTATGCGGTGACCACGGTCGCCACCATGGTGCTGGCCGCGATCTTCTTCCGCGACCAGCCCTATGTCGACATCATGATGCTGCTGCCGCTGGCTATCTGCGGCGTCTGCATCGTCACCTCGATCATCGGCTCCTTCTTCGTCCGTCTGGGCAAGAGCCAGAACATCATGGGGGCCCTGTACCAGGGGCTGATCGTGACCGGCGTGCTGTCGGCGGTCGCGGTTTATTTCGTCATCGACAGGCTGCTGCCCGACAATGCGGTCATCATCGCGTCGGACGGACTGACCATCACCGCCATGAACCTTTTCTGGTCCGGCATGGTCGGCCTCGTGGTCACTGCGGCCATCGTGGTCATCACCGAATACTATACCGGGTCCAATTTCCGCCCGGTGCGTTCGGTGGCCAACGCCTCGGTCTCCGGCCACGGCACCAATGTCATCCAGGGTCTGGCCGTCTCGCTGGAGTCGACCGCCCTGCCGGCCCTGACCATCATCGTCGGCATCATCGTCAGCTTCCAGCTGGCGGGCCTGTTCGGCATCGCCATCGCCACCACGACCATGCTGGGCGTGGCAGGGATGATCGTGGCGCTGGACGCCTTCGGACCGGTTACCGACAACGCCGGCGGAATCGCTGAAATGGCGGGCCTGCCCAGCGAGGTGCGTCAGTCGACCGACGCGCTCGACGCGGTCGGCAACACCACCAAGGCGGTGACCAAGGGCTATGCCATTGGTTCGGCCGGCCTCGGCGCCCTGGTGCTGTTCGCGGCCTATACGTCCGACCTGGACTATTTCATCGCCAATCCGGACCTCTATCCCTTCTTCGCCGGCATGGCCGAGATCGATTTCGGCCTGACCAACCCCTATGTCGTCGTCGGTCTTCTGTTCGGGGGGCTGCTGCCCTTCCTGTTCGGCGGCATGTCGATGATGGCGGTGGGGCGTGCGGCCGAGGCGGTCGTGGCCGAGGTGCGTCGCCAGTTCCGCGAGAACCCGGGCATCATGACCTATGAGGTCAAGCCCGAGTACGGCCGGGCCGTCGACATCCTGACCAAGGCGGCGATCAAGGAGATGATCGTGCCGTCGCTGCTGCCGGTGCTGTCGCCGATCGTGCTGTTCGTCGCGGTCCTGTCGATCTCGGACAAGGCCACAGCCTTCGCCGCGCTCGGCGCCATGCTGATGGGCGTCATCGTCACCGGCCTGTTCGTGGCCATTTCGATGACCTCGGGCGGCGGCGCCTGGGACAACGCCAAGAAGGTGATCGAGGAGGGTTTCACCGACAAGAACGGCGTCCTCCACGGCAAGGGCTCCGAGGCCCACAAGGCTGCGGTGACCGGCGACACGGTCGGGGATCCCTACAAGGACACCAGTGGTCCGGCGGTGAATCCGATGATCAAGATCACCAACATCGTGGCCCTGCTGTTGCTCGCCGTCCTGGCCAGCGGCAAGGTGTTCTAGGGCTGCTGCCAACCCTCCCGGCGCAAGCCGGGAGGGCCGAGAGCCATAAAAGGGGCCCCGGAGAGCGATCTCCGGGGCCTTGTTCGTTCGGGTCGGGCCGTAACCTAGTCCCGGCGCTGCTGACCCGGGACGTCCTCGTCGGTGCGGGGCAGCTGGCCGCGGCCGACGTTGCCGAGCAGCTGCTCAAGAATGGTCAGCTGACGGCCGCGGGTCGGGGTCTCGCGACTGTTCATGGCGAGGCGCTGGCCGTCATCGAGGCCGAGGGTGCGGACCTCGGCGACCTGACCGGCTTCGTTGAAGGTGATTTCGGTCACCGACCGCTGCGTCACCTGGGCGCGGTTGTAGGTATATTTCTCGGTCACCTGGCTGATGTAGTACCAGATGCTGTCGCTTTCGAAGGTCGAGGTCGTCGACGGCGTGCCCAAACGGGCCAGCACCGTCTGCTTCGTATCTGTGCCGGCGACGATGTCGGCGGGCCTGGCGTCGATGGCCTGGAAGCCGTTCTGGCCGACCACCGGGGCGCAGGCCGTGGTCAGGGCCGCGGCCGAAAACGCGGCGATCAGGAGTTTGGTACGGAGCATGTGCGGTGCCTGCGACATCAACAAGGTCTTTGACCTAACCGGAGCCGAGCCTTAGTTCAACGGCGCGGCGGAAAAGGGGCCGCATGATCATGCTTCAGAATCTGTTCCGACCCGGCAGCCAACGCATCGGCGAGTCCCTTTACGAGAGGGCTGTGCTGCAGGCGCGCGATCCCGCCTTCTATCGCGATCTGGCCGTGGCCGATCGCATCGACGCACGCTTCGAGCTCTACACCCTGCACGTCCTGCTGTTGGTGATGCGGCTGCGCGACGAGGGTGAGCGCGGGGCCGGCGCCGGCCAGGATCTGTTCAACACCTATGTGTCGGCGCTCGATAACGTCCTGCGCGAACTCGGCGTGGGCGACGTCGTGATCGGCAAGAAGATGCGCAAGCTGGGTGAGGCCCTGTATGGCCGGATGACGACCTGGGAGAAATCGCTCCGGGACGGGGACGCCGGAGAACTGGCGGCCGGTCTGGCCCGCAATGTCTATGAGAGCGACGACCCTGCCGCCGGAAACGCGCTGGCGGCCTACGCCCTCGCCAGTCGCGCCCAACTGGCGGTCCAGCCGCTCGGCGCCGTGATCAAGACGCCCGACTGGGCGGAGGTGGCCCCATGAGCCTTCCGGACCTGCCCTATAGCGAGCCCGTGCGCCTGCATCAGGTCGCCGGCGGTGTGAAACGAACGCTTGAACCCGATGCGGCGGCGCGGGCGCGGATCGCCCGGGTGCTGGACCTGGCCTCTCTGGACGCCTTCACCGCCGACATGGAACTGGCCCCGTCATCCGCGGGCTGGCGGCTGTCGGGCCGGGTGCGGGCCAGTCTGGCCCAGACCTGCGGCATCACCCTGGAGCCGTTGCCGCTTGAGATTGACGCGCCCTTCGCCCTGACCCTGGCGGAAGCGGTGGAACCGGAGTCCGACGAGATCGTCATCACCCTGGACGACGAATCGCCTGATCTGATCGAGAACGGCCAGATCGACCTGGGCCAGTATGCGGTCGAACAGTTGGCCCTCAGGCTGGACCCGTTCCCTCGCAAACCGGGCGCAGAGTTTGTCCAGCCGCCCGAACCCGCCGAAATCTCGCCGTTCGCCGTGCTGAAGCAACCGAGACCATCCGACGAAGGTTGACGCAGGGGCGGAGCGGTTGCATCCCCCGGGTGCGACGCTAACGTCGCCAAACTGACAGGCGCCGGGCTGACGGCGCTACGGAGTCGAAACGGCTTGTCATCCCCGATCCTGATTTCGCTGGACGCCATGGGCGGAGACCACGGTCCGTCGGTCGTGGTCGCCGGCGTCCGAGATTACCGCAAGCGGCACGGCGGCGAAGGCGTACGCTTCCTGCTGCATGGCGACGAGGCGGCGATCCGGGCCGAAATGACCAGATACGCACTGCCGGATGACGTCTGTATCGTGCGCCACACCGACAAGGTCGTGGCCATGGACGAAAAGCCGGCCACCGCCATGCGCCGAGGCAAGGGCTCGAGCCTGTGGAACGCCATCGAGGCGGTCAAGACCGGCGAGGCCGGGGCCGTGGTCTCGGCGGGCAATACCGGCGGCCTGATGGCGATCTCCAAACTGCTGCTGCGGATGTCCGCCCATGGACTGGAGCGCCCGGCCATCGTTGCCAGCTGGCCGACCCTGCGCGGGATCACGGCGGTGCTCGACGTTGGCGCCAATGTCGAGAGCGACGCCGAACAACTGGTCGAGTTCGCTATCATGGGCGCCGCCTTCCATGCCGCCGTGCATGGCGACGGCAGGCCGACCATCGGCATCCTCAACGTCGGGTCGGAAGAGATGAAGGGCCATGAGGAGGTCCGCGAAGCCAACCGCATCCTGCGCCAGGACGGCGCCGGCCTCGGGCTGGACTACAAGGGTTTCGTCGAGGGCGACGACATCGCCAGGGGCACGGTCGATGTGGTCGTGACCGACGGATTCACAGGCAATATCGCCCTCAAGACCGCCGAGGGCGTGGCCCGGTTCATCTCCGCCCTGATGAAAGAGGCCCTGACGTCGGGCGTCATGGCCAAGGCCGGGGCTGTCCTGGCCCTGCCGGCCCTGCGGCGGATGCGTCAGCGGATCGATCCGAGCGCCATCAACGGCGGCCCCCTGCTGGGTCTGAACGGCATTGTGGTGAAGAGCCACGGCGGCGCTGACGCCAAGGGGTTCGGCAACGCCATCCGCGTCGCGGTCGAACTGGGCCGCAGCGACTATCTGGTCAAGGTCAGCGAGAGCTTCAACCGACTGACCGCCGTGCTCGAACAGCCCGCCGCAGCGTCGGTGCCGCCGGCCATGGAGACTCCCCAGTGAGCGTCACCCGGAGCGCCGTGACCGGCGTCGGTTCCTATCTGCCCGAGCAGATCGTCACCAACGCCGACCTGGCCAAATTCGTCGATACCTCCGACGAATGGATCGTCGAGCGCACCGGCATCCGCCAGCGTCACAAGGCCCGGGACGACCAGCCGACCAGCGACCTGGCCGTCGAGGCCGCCAGGAACGCCCTGGCCGACGCCGGGCGCACCGCAGCCGAGGTCGATCTGATCGTCGTCGCCACCACCACGCCGGACATGACCTTTCCGTCGGTCGCCTCGATCGTCCAGCGCAAGCTCGGCGTGCCGACCTGTGTCGCCTTCGACGTCCAGGCGGTGTGTTCGGGCTTCGTCTATGCGCTCGGCGTCGCCGACGGATTTGTGGCCCGGGGCCTGGCCAAATGCGCCCTGGTCATCGGCGCCGAGGAGATGACCCGGCTGATGGACTGGACCGACCGTTCGACCTGCGTCCTGTTCGGCGACGGCGCCGGCGCCGTCGTGGTCGAGCCGCGCGAGGGGCAGGGGACCAAGGAAGACCAGGGCCTGCTCGGCTTCGCCCTGCGCTGCGACGGGACCAAGACGGACCTGTTGTATGTCGACGGCGGCCCGGCCACGACCGGTACGGTCGGTCATCTCCGGATGGCCGGCAACCAGGTGTTCCGGCACGCCGTGGTCAATATCGCCGAGGCCATCACCGCCGCCTGCGTGGCCGCCAACATTGAGATCGCCGACGTCGACTGGTTCGTGCCCCACCAGGCCAACCAGCGGATCATCAAGGGCGTCGGCGACCGGCTCGGGCTTGACGAGACCAAGGTCATCTCGACCGTGGCTACCCACGCCAACACCTCGGCCGCCTCGATCCCGCTGGCCCTCGACGCGGCCATCCGCGACGGCCGGATCAAACGCGGCGACCTGGTCCTGATGGAGGCCATGGGCGGCGGCCTGACCTGGGGCGCCTGCGCCATTCGTCTGTAGCGCGTATTTCCGCCTTTCCATTTGACGACGCTTGCCCTTTTATGTCCGCGACCGACCTTTGGAGGGGAGCGGACCTTTGGCCGAACACCAGACCCTGACGCGCGCGGACCTGTGTGAAGCGGTCCACGACGAGGTCGGCCTGTCCCGACAGGAGTGCTCGGCCATGGTCGAGCGAACCCTCGAGCTGATCATCGAATCGCTGGAGCGGGGCGAGACCGTAAAACTGTCCGGCTTCGGCGTGTTCCAGGTCCGCGAAAAGCGCGCCCGCATGGGCCGGAACCCCAAGACCGGCCAGCCGGCGGCGATCCACCCGCGCCGCGTCATCAGTTTCCGCGCCTCGCAGATCATGAAGGGCCGGGTTCACGACGCCGTCGTGAACGGCTGACGCCGTGGCCAAGAGCCCGAACGCCTTCCGCACCATATCTGAGGCCGCAACGGAGGTCGGCGCTCCCCAGCATGTTCTGCGCTTCTGGGAGACGAAATTTGTCTTTCTGGCGCCGCTCAAACGCGCCGGCGGACGACGCTTCTACCGGCCGCAGGACCTCGTCCTGCTGAAGGCGGTCAAGCGGTTGCTCCATGACGAAGGCCTGACCATCAAGGGCGTGCAGCGGCTGCACAAGGAGCAGGGTCTCAAACGCCTGGCCCACTACGGCGACCCGGACGGAACGGTGACCTTCGAGCCCGACGGCGCCGCGCCCGCGACTGTCCCGGCGGCCGCCGCCTCCGGCCCCTCGTCGATCCGGTTGCGTCAGATGCTGGCCGAACTGGAGGGTGCGCGGGCCCGGCTGGAAGCCGCGTTGACCCGAAGCGCCTGACAGGGGCTTTTTCGGTTTGCGCCGGCGCCAACCCCGTCTATAGGGAGCCCCTCTCGGAGCGTGGCGCAGCCTGGTAGCGCACTTGACTGGGGGTCAAGGGGTCGCAGGTTCGAATCCTGTCGCTCCGACCATCTTCCGCAATGAAGACGGTTGGTTAGAGGGGCCGCTTTCGGGCGGCCCCTTTGCAATTGGGAATCCGGCGCAGGCTATTTCTCGCCGCCGCTCTCGGCCCATTTGAACAGCGGATAGAGCGGGACGCCCCAGCCGACGCCGGCGATGGCGAAGACGACCAGATCAATCAACTGCGACGGCGGCAGCAGGCCGCGGATGGCGATGGCGCCCCAGATCCAGACGATCAGGAAGGCGAGGACGCCGATCATGGCGACAAAGCGCCGGGTCCGCGGGCCCATCAGCGTTTGCTCCGGAACAGGAAGAAGCCGACCAGGGCAAGGACCGAGGCGGCGAGGGACCAGATGACCCAGCCGAAGCCGTCCATCGTGCCGACGGCGAAGACCCGGATGGCCAGGAACCAGCCGGCGACCGCAGCGACGCCCGAGACAAGCGAGGTGGCGAAAAGGCCGCGCCGGCCGGTGAGCTGGTCTGCCAGCCAGGCCAGGACGAAGGCGCCGACGACGGCGATAACAATGTCGACGTACTGCAACCGGCCTCTCCCGTAATGCGGCGATGCGACGCCGACAACCGACTCGATCTCGCCCTGCCGTCCGGGCATACCCCTCTGGCCGGCGTCGGACCAGTGACGCCCGGACAGTGTAACGGTCGGGACAGCAGGCGTCGAATGAAGCGTTTCATCGGGGGCGATCAGAACCGGGCGGTCGCCGTCTGGCTGTTTGTCTGCGCCGGACTGGTGTTCGCCATGGTGGTGGTAGGCGGGGTCACCCGGCTGACCGGATCCGGCCTGTCGATCACCGAATGGAAGCCGATCATGGGCGCCCTCCCGCCGATGAATGCGGCCGACTGGAACGAGGCCTTCGAGAAATACCGCGCCATTCCGCAATATGCTGCGGTCAACGCCGGGATGAGCCTGGACTCGTTCAAATTCATCTTCTGGTGGGAGTGGGCGCACCGGCTGCTGGGGCGGTTCATCGGCCTCGCTTTCGCCCTGCCTTTCGCGGCCTTCCTGATTCTGCGCCGCATACCGCAGCGGCTGATCTGGCGTTGCGCCGTCCTGCTGGGGCTCGGCGGGCTGCAGGGGCTGATCGGTTGGTGGATGGTGTCCAGCGGCCTGTCGGAGCGGATCGATGTCGCGCCCGAGCGGCTGACGGTCCATCTGGGCCTGGCCCTGCTCATCTTCATGGGTCTGATCTGGACCGGGCTCGAGGCCTGGAGCGGTGAATCGCACGGTCGGTCCCCGGCGGCGTGGAGTCGCGGCGCCGCCATCCTGCTGGGCGCCGTCTTCGTCCAGTGTCTGCTCGGCGGACTCGTGGCGGGGGCCAAGGCCGGATACATCTATACCGACTGGCCGCTGATGAATGGGGCATTCCTGCCGCCGGTCGAATGGGGGCAGGGATGGATCGCCTTCCTGCATGATCAGGCGCTGGTCCAGTTCAACCACCGCATCGGCGCCTATGTCCTGCTGGCGGGCGGCACGATCTATGCGATCCAGGCGTGGCGCTGGCGGCTGGCCGGCGGGCTTGGCGCCGCCGCCTTCGTGGTGGCCGCGGCCCTGTGGCTTCAGGCCCTGCTGGGCGTCGCCACCCTGATGACGGCCGTGCCGCTCTGGCTGGGGGCGCTGCATCAGGCCGGGGCGGCCCTCGTGCTGGCCGCGGCGACGGCCAATCTGTGGCTGGTGCGGCGTTCGCACGCGCGGCTGTTCACGTCCGGATCGCGGTTCTAGTCCTTCAGCGCGCGGCCCGCGACCACGGCTTTTGCGCCGAATTTGGCTCGCAGGGCGTCGATCGCCGTCTCGGTCCTTAGCGCCCGGGTCTCGGAGGTTTCGAACAGGGCGGGCGCGCTGACGGCGTCGACCACCTCGGCCATGCCGATGCCGATCAGGCGGTAGGGGCGGCCCAGTTCCTGGGCCAGCAGGGCGCGACCGGCGGCGAACAGGGCCCGGGCGGTCTGCACCGGCTCGGGCAGGCTGACCCGCCGGGTGACGATCTTGAAGTCCGTGCGGCGCAGCTTCAGCACCAGCACCCGGCTGGCGACGCCGTCACGGCGGGCCTTGGCGGCCAGTTTTTCGCACAGGGGCCAGAGCTCGGCCTCGAGGTCCACAGCCGAGGTCAGGTCCTCGTTGAAGGTGGTCTCGGCGCTCATGCCCTTCCGGTCATGAGCCGGATTGACTGCCCGGGCGTCGCGGCCGTGGGCCAGGTCGTGCAGGCGCAGGCCGGTCTCGCCATAGCGCCGGACCAGATCGCGCACGTCGGCGGCGGCCAGATCACCGACGGTGGCGTAGCCGTCGCTCTGCAACGTCTTGCGGAACACCGGGCCGACGCCGGGCAGGATGCCGACCGGCCGGGGGGCCAGCACAGCCGGGGCCTCGGACCCCAGCACCGAGAAGCCGCGCGGCTTGTCCAGTTCCGACGCCACCTTGGCGAGGAAGCGGTTCGGGGCCAGGCCGATTGAGACGGTCAGGCCGGTGTCCGTCTCGATCAGTTGCTGCAGACGGATCAGCTGGAAGGCCGGCGGGCCGCCGTTCAGACGTTCGGTGCCGGCCAGGTCGATCCAGGCCTCGTCCAGCGACAGGGTCTGGACCAGGGGCGTCAGCCGGCCGACGGCCGCGAAGATGGCCTCGCTGGCGGCCACGTATTTGCGGAAATCCGGCTTGATAACCACGGCCTCGGGACAGGCTTTCAGCGCCTTGAACATCGGCATGGCCGAATGGACGCCGTACTGACGGGCGACGTAGCAGCAGGTGGAGACCACGCCGCGCCGGCCGCCGCCGACGATAACGGGCCGGTCGCGAAGCTCGGGCCGGTCGCGCTTTTCCACCGAGGCGTAGAAGGCGTCGCAGTCGAGGTGGGCGATGGTCAGCCGGTCGAGCTCATCGTGACAGACCATGCGGCGCGAATCGCAGCCGGGACAGCGGTCGACCTTGCGGTCGCCGGTCCGGAGACAGTCACGGCAGATGGCGCGGATCGACACGGCGGAGTCCTGTGGTCTCGCTTCATCCCAACTTAAGACCCGAGGGTCAAAGTGCACGGAGAAGGCGACAAGCCTCCGTGCAGCCGCACTCGTTAGGGGCGACAGGCCAGGTGATGATGTCCAAGAAAGTCCTCATCGTCGAGGATAACGAGCTGAACATGAAGCTCTTTCATGATCTTCTCGATTCCCAGGGCTACGAGACGCTGCAGACCCGCGAGGGGCTGCAGGCGCTGGCCCTGGCGCGCCAGCATCGCCCCGATCTGATCCTGATGGATATCCAGCTGCCCGAGATCAGTGGTCTCGAGGTCACCAAATGGCTGAAGGATGACGAGGAACTGAGCCACATCCCCGTGGTCGCCGTCACCGCCTTCGCCATGAAGGGCGACGAGGAGCGCATCCGCAACGGCGGTTGCGAGGCCTATATCTCCAAGCCGATCTCGGTGATGCATTTCCTCGACGTCGTTCGGAAGCATCTGGGGTAGGGACCGAATGACCGCGCGTATCCTTGTTGTTGACGACGTCGAGCCGAACGTCCGCCTGCTGGAGGCGAAGCTCACGCTGGAATACTATGAGGTACTGACCGCCGGCGACGGCGCGACGGCGCTCCAGATGGCCTCGGACGAGCGGCCCGACATCATCCTGCTGGACGTGATGATGCCGGGCATGGACGGGTTCGAAACCTGCCGGCGACTCAAGGCCGATCCTGTGACCCGGCATATCCCGGTCGTGCTGGTGACGGCGCTGGACGGGCGCGAGGACAAGATCAAGGGGCTGGAGTCCGGGGCCGACGACTTCGTCACCAAGCCGATCGACGACGTCATCCTGTTCGCCCGGGTGCGTTCCCTGCTGCGGCTCAAATCCGTGATGGACGAACTGCGCGAGCGCGAGGAAAGCGGCCGCCGGATCGGCGTCGACACCGACGGCGCGGGACGCCTGCGCGGCTCGGGCGGCCGGGTGCTGATCGTCGACGACAATCCGCGCCAGGCGGAGAAGATGGCGCAGCAGCTGTCGGGCGAGCATCGCCCGACCATAGAAAGCGATCCAGCCGCGGCCCTGATTGCGGCGCGGGGTCCGGTCGATCTGCTGATCGTCAATGTCTCCAGCGCCGAGTTCGATGGTCTGCGCTTTGTGGCCCAGACCCGTTCGACCGAGGCCTCGCGGCGCATCCCCATCCTGGCCGTGGTCGATCCGGCGGACCGGCCGCGGCTGCTGAAGGCGCTGGAACTGGGTGTCAACGACATCCTGCCGCGACCGGTCGATCCGGAAGAGCTGGACGCCCGGACCCGGACCCAGATCAAACGCAAACGCCATGCCGACTTCCTCAAGCAGAAGCTGGACTACAGCCTTGAGATGGCGGTCACCGACGCCCTGACCGGCCTGCACAACCGCCGCTATATGGCCGGCCAGCTGCAGGCCCTCGTCGGCCGGGCGGGGCAGGGCGGCGAGGCCGTGGCCGTTCTGGTCATGGACATCGATCACTTCAAACTGGTCAACGACAGCTTCGGCCATGACGCCGGCGATGAGGTTCTGCGTGAGTTCGCGGTCCGGCTGGCGACCAATGTCCGCGCCATCGACCTGCCGTGCCGTTTCGGCGGCGAGGAGTTTGTGGTGGTGATGCCGGGCGCCAGCCTGGAGGCCGCCGCGCGGGTCGCCGACCGGATTCGCCGCGATATTGAGCGCCAGCCCTTCCCGATCATGGGCGGAGCCGAGGGGCTGGCCATCACGGTTTCGGTCGGTGTCGCCGCCTCAACCGGGGAGGGCGATACGCCCGAGGCCCTGCTCAAACGGGCTGACGAGGGCGTCTATGAGGCCAAGGCGCGTGGGCGGAACCAGGTGATTGCCCGGGCAGCCTAGAAGTCTTTAGCGGCTCATCCAGGGCTTGGACTTGCCGGTGGCGATCCGCGCGGCCTGTTCGCGCTGGAAGCGGCCGCCGCGCGGTGGCTTCTCGCGGGCGTCGATGGCCGCCTTCTTCATACGCAGCGCCCGCTGCACAGGGCTCTCCGGGGGCGTGGCGGTGGCGACGGAGGGCTGCGGGTCGTCGGTCGGATCAGTCATCGTCGCAATCCAGCACGCAAACAAAAAGCGCCCGGCGTTTCCACCGGGCGCTCTGAAGTCCAGCAGGGCGTGGCCCTTACTTGATCTTGCCTTCCTTGAACTCGACGTGTTTGCGCACGACGGGGTCATACTTCTTGACGACCATTTTCTCGGTCATGGTCCGGGCGTTCTTCTTGGTGACATAGAAGAATCCGGTGTCGGCCGTGGAGTTCAGGCGGATCTTGATTGAAGCCGGTTTGGCCATCGGGAATTACCTCTGCGACGGCGAAAGCCGCTAAAATATGAGGCGCGGAACATACTCAGGCGCGTCGGGAAGTCAACGCCGCTCCGCCAGACTCCATGAGGTGACGGGGCGGACCGTGGCGCAGGCGGGTGAGCCGTCCTTGCCCCGGCCAGGCAGACGCACCTCAAGAACGGCGCCCGGGACGAGCAGGGGCTTGGGTATGTCGTGGATGTCGATCTTGGCGCGCCGGCTCCAGGGGCTGGCGTGATCGCCCGCCGATGTACCGATGCGGATATAGATGAAACGGCGCTCCGGTCCCTCACGGCGCACGAACGGCCCCGTCATGCGGCCATCGGCATGCAGGGTCACAGGGGCTTCGAAGGCTATCGGTCCGGGGCCGGCCGTGCGCGGCTCGAACGGCAGATCGTCTTTCTGCAGGCTGTAGCGGACGCCGGGCACCGGGTCATCGATGATGAGACGAAGCGTAACAGTCCCGGCCATGGCGTCAGATTAGGCGAGCGGCGGTCTTCGTGCCAAGCTGGACTGATGAAACAGATCGCCCTTCTCGCCACCGCCGCCCTCGCGCTGTCCGCCTGCGCCACGGTTCCCGCGCCTGCGCCGCAACAGGACGCCTTCATGGCCAGTCTCAACGCCCTGTGCGGCCAGCGATTCGTGGGCCGGGTGGTCACCACCCAGGCCGCCGACGCCGATTTTGCCAGTTCGCGCCTGCTGATGCATGTGCGCGACTGCTCGGCTGATGAGGTCCGCATTCCCTTCTGGGTCGGCGAGGACCGGTCGCGCACCTGGGTCATCAGCCGCAATGAGGAGGGCGGCCTGACCCTCAAGCACGATCACCGCGATCCCGAGGGCAATCCCGACGGCCTGCACTGGTACGGTGGCGATACGACCTCGGCCGGGACGGCGAACCGGCAGGAATTCCCGGTCGACGACTTCTCGATCGAACTGTTCAACGCCGGCAACGCTGCGGTCTCGACCACCAATGTCTGGGCGGTCGAGGTGCATCCGGGGCGAATCTACGCCTATGAACTGCGGCGGGAAAACCGGCATCTGCGGGTCGAGTTCGACCTGACCCGGCCGGTCGCGGAATAGGTCTAGCCTGCCGCCATCACGCCGCAGGCGACCCGGGCGCCGGCCCCGCCGATGGGCTGGCTGACGTGGTCGTCGGCATTGGCGTGGATGACCAGGGCCGAGCCGTCGGCGTCCCACAGCCACTGGCCGGGGCCCTCGGCGGCGATGCGGGCGCGGGTGGTGAATACCTCGGCCCGGATCCGGCCTGCCTCATCGGCGTGGATGTTGGGCAGGTCTCCGTCGTCCGGGCCGCCGGGGTTCAGCAGGCCGTGAGGCGCTTCCGGGGCTCCGTGATTGACGTGGCTTCCGGCCGAGGTGAACGGCGCGTCGCACTGCCCGGTCGCGTGGATGTGGACCCCGTGCCAGCCCGGCGTCAGCCCGTCGGCTTCGATGCGGATCAGCAGGCCGGTCGGGCCCTGGGTCAGCACCGCGCGCCCGATCCGCGCGCCGGCAGTGTTGATCAGGGTCGCCTCGCCGAAAGCGCCCATGGGTGCGCGTCGGGGCGCCTCGGAATAGTCATTCGTCGTGACACTGACGCAGCCGGCGAGGGCGGCGGCTGCAGGCAGCAGGATGAGGGAGGTCAGTCGGGTGAGGCGCATGGTTTGGCTCCTTTGGCAGGCGGGATGAAGGGCCGCGTCGTCGCTTTGCCACTTCAGCCCCCGGATGCTAGAAAACCGGTTCGCGGATCACGTTCCGATTCCGGTCTCTTAAAGCCTGATTTCCCTTGACTGACGACAGCTACAACGACGCGCTTCCCCCGGCTTCGGGCGGCGGCGGCGGCGACATTTCCACCATCACGATCGAGGACGAGCTCAGGCGTTCGTATCTCGACTACGCCATGAGCGTGATCGTGTCCCGGGCCCTGCCCGACGCGCGCGACGGGCTGAAGCCGGTGCATCGCCGCATCCTGTATTCGATGCATGACCTGAAGATGACGCCGGACCGGCCGTACTCAAAGTGCGCGCGGGTCGTCGGCGACGTGCTGGGCCGTTTCCACCCGCACGGCGACGCCTCGGTCTATATGGCGCTGGTGCGTATGGCCCAGCCGTTCTCGATGGGGCTGATGCTGGTCGACGGCCAGGGCAATTTCGGCTCGGTCGACGGCGATATGCCGGCCTCGATGCGATACACCGAGGCCCGGATGGCTCCGGCCGCCTCCGCCCTGCTGACCGACATCGACAAGGACACGGTCGATTTCCAGCCGAACTATGACGAGAAGGAGCTGGAGCCGGTCGTCCTGCCGGCGCGGATTCCGAACCTGCTGGTCAATGGCGCGGGCGGCATCGCTGTAGGCATGGCGACCAATATCCCGCCGCATAATCTGGGCGAGATCATCGACGCCTGTGTGGCCCTGCTGGACGATTCGAACATCAGCGACGACGCCCTGCTGGACATCGTACCGGGTCCCGACTTCCCCACCGGCGGCGAGATCATGGGCCGCACGGCGCCGCGCAATGCGCTGCGTGACGGTCGCGGCTCGGTCATGGTGCGCGGCCAGGCGACGATCGAGACGATCCGCAAGGACCGCGAGGCCATTGTGGTCACCCAGCTGCCCTATCAGGTCAACAAACAGACCCTGATCGAGCGCATCGTCGAAATGGTCCGCGAGAAGCGGATCGAGGGCATTTCCGACGTCCGCGACGAGTCCGACCGCGATGGCATGCGGATGGTGATCGAGCTCAAGCGCGACGCCTCGGCCGATGTGGTGCTGAACCAGCTGTGGCGCTTCACCGCCATGCAGAGCTCGTTCGGCGTCAACATGCTGGCGCTAAACCATGGCCGGCCGATCCAGATGGGTCTGCGCCAGCTGCTGGAGGCCTTCCTCGAGTTCCGGGAAGAGGTGGTCGTCCGCCGCATCAAGTTCGAACTGGCCAAGGCCCGCGACCGCGGCCATGTGCTGGTCGGTCTCGCCGTGGCCGTAGCCAATATCGACGAGGTCATCCACATCATCCGCAGCTCGGCCGATCCGGCTGAGGCGCGCGAGCGGCTGCAGGCCAAGTCCTGGCCTGTCGGCGATATGATCGCCCTGATCGAACTGATCGCCGACCCGCGTTCGATGCTGGTCGAGGGCGACAAGCTGAATCTGACCGACGAACAGGCCCGCGCCATTCTGGGTCTGACGCTCAGCCGCCTGACCGGCCTCGGCCGCGACGACATCTTCGGGGAGGCGCGCGGCCTGGCCGACACCATCCAGGGCCATCTGACCCTGCTCAGCGACCGCGCCAACATCCTGGCCGTGATCCGCGAGGATCTGCTGCTGGTCCGGGAAGAGTTCGCCGTTCCGCGCCGTACCCTGATCGGCGAGGGCGATTTCGAGCTCGAGGACGAGGACCTGATTCCGCGCGAGGACATGGTCGTCACCGTCACCCACGGCGGCTACGTCAAACGTGTGGCGCTGAACGCCTACCGGACGCAGCATCGCGGCGGGAAGGGTCGCTCGGGCGTAGCGATGAAGGAGGACGACGCCGTGGTCGGCGTCTTCTCGGCCTCGACCCATACGCCGGTGCTGTTCTTCGCCACCAACGGCAAGGCCTACAAGCTCAAGACCTGGCGTCTGCCGCTGGGCAATCCGCAGTCGCGCGGCAAGGCCTTCGTCAATCTTCTGCCGATCGAACCGGGCGATTCGATCATGAACGTCCTGCCGCTGCCGGAGGACGAGGCCGACTGGGCCGCACTCGACATCATGTTCGCCACCCGGTCGGGCGACGTTCGCCGCAACAAGCTGAGCGACTTCGCCACCGTCAACCGGGCCGGCAAGATCGCCATGAAGCTGGAGGACGGCGATCACATGGTCGGGGTCGCCCTTTGCACCGCCGACGACGACGTCATGCTGACGACCGCGCTCGGCCGCGCCATCCGCTTCAAGGCCGACGATGTGCGCGTTTTCAAGGGCCGGGACTCCACCGGGGTGCGCGGCGTGCGCCTGCAGAAGGGCGACGCAGTTATCTCCATGGCCGTGCTGGGCCGGGTCGACGCCACGCCGGATGAACGGGCCGCCTATGTCAAACACGCCTCGGCCATGCGTCGGGCGATCGGCGAGGGCGAGGACGAAACCGCGACGGTCGAGGCCGACGACGAGGGCGGTGAAGGCTCCGCCGAGGCCGCGGCCCTGAGCGTCGAACGCATCGCCGAACTGGGCGCCGCCGAGCAGTTCATCCTGACCGTCACCGACACCGGCTTCGGCAAGCGGTCTTCGGCCTATGAGTACCGCCGCACCGGCCGGGGCGGCCAGGGTCTGACGGCCCACGGCTTGGGCGGCCGTGCGGGCACGCGCCTTGCGGCCTCCTTCCCGGTTGAGGACGGCGACGAACTGCTGCTGGTCACTTCAGGCGGGCAGATGATCCGGACTCCGGTGGGACAGGTCCGAATCGTCGGCCGCTCCAGCCAGGGCGTGACCATCTTCCGCACGGCCGAGGGTGAGCGGGTGGTGTCGGTCGAACGCCTGCCGGACAGCGGCGGCGGCGAGGACGGCGGGATCGAGGATGAGGCAGCAGGCGGCGAGGGCGGCGAAGGCTGATCGATGGCTGGCACCGCCGAACTGAGCGTTGACGGCGCCGCTGCCACCCTTGACGACCTGACCCGTCTCGCCCTGGTCAACTACGGCGCCTATACCTCGTTCCGGGCGGAGCAGGGCGGCGTCCGGGGGCTGGACCTGCATCTGGCCCGACTGGAGGCCGAGGCCGTCGAACTGTTCGGCGAACCGGTCGGTGAGACGCGTCTGCGCGCGCTGATGCGGGCGGCTGTGGCGGGACGCGATTCGTGCTGGTTGCGGGTCACCCTGTTTTCCCCGGAGATCGGCCCGCGCACGCCCGACTGGAGCGGGCCTCCCAAGGTCATGATCGCAGTCTCGCCGCCGCCGCCGCCGCTGGCGGACAGCCTGCGCCTGCAGCTCCAACCCTATGCCCGCGAGGCACCCCATCTGAAGCATCTGGCGACCTTCGGCCTGATCCGCGCCCGCCGCGCGGCGCGGCATGCCGGCTTCGACGACGCCCTGTTTATCGATGCAGTTGGACGGATTTCCGAAGGAAGTCTCTGGAATATAGGATTTATCTCCGGCGATGACGTGGTCTGGCCGCAGGCGCCGATGCTGGCGGGCGTGGCCCAGGCCCTAGTGCACCGGGGCCTGGAGCGTGAAGGGTCAATCAGCCGGACGGCCCCGGTTCCTTCGGACGAGCTGCAGGACTTCGACGGGGCCTTCATCTGCAACAGCGCGACGCCGGTCTGCGCCGTCACGGCGATCGGAGCGCATGCGTTCGGAACGGAGGGGGCCATGATAGACCGCCTCGCGGCGGCCTGGGCGTCGAACCCGCCGGAACCGATCTAGGCTGTCGGGACGTCGGCTGCTAAACCTCTGGAAAGCGGGGAGGACTGCATGCGCATCGGCCTGTATCCGGGCACGTTCGACCCCGTCACCAACGGGCATATGGACATCATCGGCCGCGCCGTGAAGCTGGTCGATCGCCTCATCATCGGCGTGGCGCGCAATGACGACAAGGGGCCATTGTTCACCACCGACGAGCGGGTGCTGATGGTCCGCGCCGAAGTGGCCCACCTGGGCGACCGGGTCGAGGTTCGCGCCTTCTCCAGCCTGTTGATGCATTTCGCCGAGGAACTGGACGCCAGCATCATAGTCCGCGGCCTGCGGGCCGTCGCGGACTTCGAATATGAGTTCCAGATGACGGCGATGAACCAGCGCCTCAATGCCGACATCGAAACCGTCTTCCTGATGGCCGATCCGCGGCACCAGGCCATCGCCTCGCGCCTGGTCAAGGAAATCGCCCGCCTCGACGGCGCGATCGACAGTTTCGTCAGCCCGGCCATCGCCAAGGCGGTCCGGGACAAGGTCAAGGGACAGGCATGAGCTTCAGGATCGCAACGGCCGGGGCTCTGTCCATGGCGCTTCTCGCCTTCAACGCCCCGGTTTCGGCCCAGACGGCCGCGGCCGCCGACTGGCGGACCGTGGCCCCCGAGAACCTGCTGGTCATCGACACCGCCAAGGGCCGGATCCTGGTCGAGCTGGATCCTCGAATCGCCCCGCAATCCGTCGAACGGGTCAGGACCCTGGCAGACCAGGGCTTCTATGACGGGCTGAAGTTTCATCGCGTCATCCCCGGCTTCATGGCCCAGACAGGCGACCCCCTCGGCACCGGAGCCGGCAGCAGCGAACTCCCCGACATTCCGGGTGAATTCCAGTTTCGACGCGGCCGTGACCTCGGCTTCGTCAATCTGGTCAGCGCGCCTACGGGCCAGCTCGGCGTGGCCGGCTCCCTGCCGATCCTCACCCAGCCCGACGCCCAGATGATGGTGACGGCTGATTTCAAGACCACCGCTCAGGCCCTGTTCTGTCCCGGCGTGGCCGGCATGGCCCGCAGCCAGGATCCGGACAGCGCCAACAGCCAGTTCTTCCTGATGACCGGAAACAATGACAGTCTGAACGGCCTTTACACGCCGTTCGGACGGGTGGTCGCCGGTCTCGAGGCGGCCAAGGCGCTGAAGGCGGGCTCCGAGTCGAACAACGGCCAGGTCGAGGACCCCGATCTCATGGTGCGGGCCCGGACCGCAGCGGCCCTGCCCGACGGGCAGCGTCCGTCCGTCCGCGTCATGGCCGCGACCAGCCCCGCTTTCGCTGCCGAGGTCGAACGGGTTCGGGCCGAGCGAGGCGCCCGCTTTACGGTCTGTGATGTTCAGCCGGCCGTCCAGGTAACCGGCGGATGACCACAACAGGGGAGGGATGGATGAAAGCAGCACTCGGGCTCGCAGCCTCAATCGTCCTGACGGCGACGCCCGTCGCGGCCCAGGAGTTCGGCGGTCCGCCCCCTCCGCCGCCGCCGACCGTGGAGACGACCGTAGCCGCCGCGGAGTGGCGTGGGGTTCCCTCCGAGAACCTGCTGGTCATCGACACGACGCGTGGTCGCATCCTGGTGGAGCTGACGCCCGAGGTGGCGCCGCTGCATGTCGAGCGGATCAAGCTGCTGGCGCGCCGTGGGTTCTACGACAATCTGCCGTGGCACCGCGTCATCGACACCTTCATGGCGCAGACGGGGGACCCGCTGGGCAATGGGGAGGGCCAGAGCCCCTATCCCGACCTGAAGGCCGAATTCACCTTCCGTCGCGATCCGTCGATGCCCTTTGCCCCTGTCGCCGAGCCCGCCGGCGCCCGGCTGGGCTTTTTCAGCGCCCTGCCGGTCCAGACCCAGCCGGATGCGGTGTTCGCCACCAGCGGCGACGGCAAGGTGCACGGCTGGGGCCTCTACTGCCCCGGGGTGGCCGGCATGGCGCGCGACGAGGGCAATGACACCGCCAACAGCCAGTTCTTCATCATGCGTCAGCCCTATCCGGCGCTGGACAAGCGCTACACCATCTGGGGCATGACGGTGGTGGGTCTGGATGTCGTGCGGGCGCTGCAGGTCGGCGACGGCGCCAATGGCATGATGGCCCAGGCCCAGCCGGACCGCATGACCCGGGTCCGTGTCGCCGCCGACATCGCCGAGGTCGAACGGCCGGTTGTTCAGGTGCTGGCCACGGACTCGGCGCGTTTTCGCGCCATGGTGGCCGAAGCTCGCCAGTCGCGGGGCGCGGACTTTTCGGTCTGCGACCTGAGCTTGCCGACTCTCGTCGCCAACTGACCGTAGAGGACTAGGAAGTCGGCGGGCTCGAACCGCGCCGTCGGCGGCGGCGTTTCGGTTTCCGGTCCTCGCGGATCTGCTGCAGCAGCAGGCCCTCTCGCAGGCCCCGGTCGGCGACCCGGACGCGCTCGGACGGCCAGGCCCGCTGGACCGCCTCCATGATGGCCGCCCCGGCCAGCACCAGGTCAGCGCGGTCCGGTCCGATACAGGGTTCGGCGGCGCGGCCGCCGTGGCCCAGCCGCATCAGCGTATCGGCCGCCGCCTCGCACTCGCCGCGGCTCATCCACAGGCCGTCGACCAGATTGCGCTGATAGCGCCGCAGCCCGAGATGAATTCCCGCCAGGCTGGTGATCGCCCCCGAGGTTCCGACCAGATGACCCCGGCCCGCCGCGAACAACTCCCGCAGGGCCGGATCGACCGGCGAGGGGGTCAGGGCTTCAGTCATGTCGGCGACCATCGCCTCGTACCAGTCGTCCAGCCCCGCGTCCGGCTCGGGGTGCCGTTCCGCGAGGGTGACCACGCCCACGGGCGCCGACATCCAGCCCTCGAGCACGAAATCGGCGTCGCGTCGCCGCAGCCAGCTCAGCTCGGTGGAACCCCCGCCGACGTCGACGACCAGCACGGCCTCGGCCGACCGGTCGAACAGGTTGAGACAGCCTTCGACCGCCAGTCGGGCCTCCTCGATCGGATCGATAATCCGCAGTTTCAGCCCCGTGCCGGCCTGAACCCGTTCGATGAAGGCGGGGCCGTTGTCGGCCTGACGGCAGGCTTGGGTGGCCACAGCCATCAGCCGGGACGAATCAACGCCTTTTCGCGCGACCCGCTCACCGCAGAGCATCAGGGCCTCGAAGGCCCGGTCCATGGCCGCGTCGTCGAGGCGGCCTGTGCGCGACAGGCCCTCGCCGAGGCGAACGATGCGGCTGAAGGAATCGACCACGCGAAAGCCGTCGCGCGTCGGTTTGGCGATCAATAACCGGCAATTGTTGGTCCCCAGGTCGAGCGCGCCGTAAAGCGGCGCCTCGCGACCTGACGTCCCGGATGCCGTGGAGGCGCTGCCGCGGGCGCGCGTTCCGTCGGTCTCCCGGGGCTGGGACCGGTCGTCGCGCCGTGGCGCGCCGTCGATCTCCGGCATGGGCCGAACTTTCAAGGTGGGCGGTCCAAAGCGGCGCCCGTCCCGTACAGTGTAGGGCCGGACAAAGCCCAGCGCCAAGCGTGTCTGTCGTGAAAATGAACGGCGTGACGTGGGTAGGGCTCAGGTGGGGTCGGGCATTGTGGCGTCATGACCCAGCAAACTGTTGCGAAATTCGGCCTCGGCCAGATCGTCCGTCACCGCGACGCCGCCTTTCGCGGCGTGGTGATCGACATCGACGCCTGCTACGCAGGGCTTCCCGGCGAGACGGGCGAGATCGCCCCCGACCAGCCCTTCTACCAGGTGCTCGCCATCGGCCCGGATGGCGGCTTCGTCGCCTATGCCGCCGAGACCGCGCTGGAGCAGGACCCGGAGCTCTCCGCCCTGACGCGCGAGGCGGGCCGCCGCTGGTTCACCATCGACGCCAAGGGGCGGCATGCGCCCAAGGCCTGCGCCATCCACTGATGCCCAAGCTGGCGTGGACCGCGCATCGCGCCTAGATTGACGGGAAGGGGCCATCAGAGCCCGAGGCTGCAGGAGTGCGTCCATGTCTGATTTCGAACATGTGTTCGATGCGCCGCCCGAGGGGGCCGCGGCCGACTGGACCATCCCCCAGGACTGGGCGTCCTACAGCGACGTCGAACACCGCACCTGGGACACGCTGTACGCGCGGCAGATGAAGATTCTGCCCGGCCGGGCCGCCGACGTCTTTCTCAAGGGACTGGACGCGCTGGACCTGAACACGGGCGGCATCCCCGACTTTGCGGTCATGAATCCGAAGCTTCAGGCCCTGACCGGCTGGACCGTGGTCTGTGTGCCCGGCCTGGTGCCTGACGAGGTCTTCTTCGACCACCTGGCCAACCGCCGCTTCCCCTCGGGCCAGTTCATCCGCAAGCCGGACCAGCTGGACTACCTGCAGGAGCCCGACATCTTCCACGATGTCTTCGGCCATGTGCCGATGCTGACCGACCCCGATTTCGCCGCCTATATGGAAGCCTATGGCAGGGGCGGACAACGCGCCGCCTCGCTGGGCATGCTGCCGAACCTCGCGCGCCTGTACTGGTATACGGTCGAGTTCGGACTGATGAAGGACGAGGGCGGCTTGCGCATCTATGGCGCCGGCATTGTCTCTTCGGCGACCGAAAGCGTCTTCTCGCTCGACGATCCGTCGCCCAACCGGCTCGGCTTTGATCTTGAGCGGGTGATGCGGACCCTCTACCGGATCGACGACTTCCAGCAGGTCTATTTCGTCATCGACTCCATTGAACAGCTCAAGCAGGAGACGTTGAAGGATTTCGGCCCGATCTATGCGCGGCTGAAGGGGGCGGACGATATCGCCATCGACACCATCCTGCCCACCGACCCCGTCTTCACCCGCGGCACCCAGGCCTATGCGGCGCGGGGCGGCCGCTTCGCCGCCTGAGGGCGGAGTTTCAGTCCGAAGAACGGACGCAGGGGAGGGATGCGCCGGACCAGCTCATAGCCCGCGAAAGCCCCGCCGAAGGTGATCGCGACCAGCAGCCCGGCCTCCACGGCCAGAGGCAGTTGCAGGCGCGGCAGGTATGCGCCTGCGGTCACCGTGATCGTCTGATGCAGAATGTAGAGCGGGAAGACGGCCACGGTCAGGTAGCGGAGGGCGGGACGGTCGAAGGCGAGATGCTTGCCACCAAAGCCGAGGATGGCCGCGATCGCGCCCCACTGGATCGCAGCATAGGTCCAGCGCATCGCGATCCGCAGCCATGACGGCGGGTTTTCCGCGACGGGGGTCCAGAGCTGGATATCGCCGGGCAGGCCGGTCCAGGTGAGCAGATAGGTCCACCAGGCCAGCCAGGCCGTAAGGGCCAGGCCCAGGGCGGCCCATCTGTTTGCGATCAGGGCCAGGCGGATGCGTTCGGACCGGGCGATCAGGAAGCCGAACAGGAACAGCGGCAGGTAGACGCTGTGCAGGTACCAATCGTCCACGAGGGCATGGGTCCTGTCGAAGACCGGATAGAGCTGACGCGCCAGCCCCAGATACAGGACGGGCACAATCAGCAGGGCGGCGCCCGACATCGTCCGGTCCAGCCATCGCCCCAGCCGGGGCAGTCCGTCGCCGGTGACGGCCAGCAGGCCTGCAATGACAAGGCTGTAGACCCACAGATAGGCCACGAACCAGAGATGGTTCCACGTCGGGGTGGTGATGTCCCATTGGTGTTCGCCGCTCAGATACAGGGCGTAGAACTGCGGCCAGGGCTCCACCAGATGGGGCGTGTACTGGGCCACCTGAAACCAGGTCTGGGGCGGGACGATCACGAGCATGCCGAAGACCAGGGGCACGAACAGGCGGCCTGTCCTGCCCCAGGCCAGAGCGCCCGCGCCGCGCAGGCCCGGCGAGAGCCGGGCCGTCATGAAACGGGTCGCGAATCCGGCGATCAGGAACAGCAGCGCAAGCCGCCATGGGCTGGAGAGGCTCATGGCCATCTCGATCCCCTCGATCGCCCGGGGACTGGAGGCGTGCCAGTCGCTTCCGGGCTCGTAGAAGACGCCGACGTGATAGAGAATCAGCAGGAAGAAGGCCGCCACCCGAATCCAGTCCAGGTCGTATCGGCGGGCGGGCGTAGCTGCGGGCGGGGAAGTCAAAGGGGACGACGGCGGGGACATGAGGGACCTGATCGAACGGAATGACCGCTCGCGGATGCCGGAGCCGCAGCGTGGTCTGCAACGTCTCTGGGGCGAACGGCGCGACCTCGGGGTCGAGCGGCCCGGCTATGTTCCGAAGGACCGTCGCGAGTTCATAGTTCTTGTCCTGCTGGTGGCCGTAGCCATCGGCCTGTTCGCCGTCGTCGGCGCCTTGACCACTCTGTCGGACCGTCCCGGTATCGAGCCATGGAAGGTATGGACCTGGGCGCTCTCCAGTGCGGCGACGGCCCTGCCCGGCACGTTCCTCTGCATGCTGGCCGTGCGTTACGCCTCCCCCGCAGAGTGGGGCTGGTCGCGCGCCATCGGCCTGCATGCGGTCGCAGCCCTGACCTATGCCCTCCTGCATGTGGGGGGCTTCGTGGTCCTCCGGAAAATTGTCTATGCGGCTATGGGCGACAGCTACGGCCCTTCGCTCGACGAATTTCCCTATGAGCTGCGCAAGGACCTGTTGACCTATCTGGCCAATGTCACCCTGTTCTGGCTGGCCGGCGCGCAGCAACGCCGCGCCAGGGCGGTCGAGCCTCGTCGCACCTTCGACATCCGCGACGGCAGCCGCCTGATCCGCGTGGTGGTCGATGACATCCTCGCGGTGTCGTCGGCCGGGAACTATGTCGAGTTCTGGCTCGCCGACGGCCGACGGCCGCTGATGCGCGCCACCCTTGCGGCGATCGAGGTGGAGCTGGTGGCCCATGGCTTCGTGCGGGCGCATCGGTCCTGGCTGGTGAACGGCGCGCGGGTCACGGGGCTCGAGCCCGACGGCTCGGGCGACTGGACCGTGGCGCTGGGCGAGGTCCGCGCGCCGTTGTCGCGACGGTTTCCTGACGCGCTCGCCCGCCTCAGGGGGTAGCGGTCAACGGTCAAGCGGCGGGTCGGCGAACCTCGAGCGCGACGCCCACGGTCCAGATCGCGAGCGCCAGTTCCAGCAGGCGCTGCGCCGCGCCATACCATTCAAAGGCGGGATGGATCAGCCAGACGGCCATGGCCGCGGGCACGCCGCACAGCAGGCTGAGTCGGTAGAGGGTGCGCCGGTCCGGCCGGTTTCGCCATGCCAGGCCGACGACCAGCACGCCGACGACGCCGCAGAGATAACCGATCCCGCCGAACACGTCATGCAGCACCGCTTCCAGGCTGGGCGAGGCCAGTGAGCACTCGAAATCGCACTGGAACACCCCGCCGAACAACAGGCCGAGGCCGTTGAGGGCGCTCAGTCCAAAGCCGATGACGGCGAGTCGCGAGTCCCGGAACAGGGCGGCGCAGATCAGCCAGAAGGCGGTCAGCAGGACGCCCGAGGCCATGAAGGCCAGGCTGACGGCTTCGCCGGTCGGCGCGCCGGTCGCGCCGAGTTCGCTGATGTATTGCCGCAGGTGGTCATAGCCGGGATAGGCCATGCCGCCGGCGATCGTGGCCACGGCCAGGATCAGCAGGCTCAGCAGGGCGCTGGTAAAGGCGATGGTGCGCAAGGTGTCAGGCCCCCTAGGGTTGCGGTTCAGCGAATACGAGCCCTCCGCCCGTTCTTGATGGCGTCAGGGCGAGCCGTTACGGCCCGAGAGCGTCGGCCAAGCTGTCCATGTTCCCACGGCATAGGCGAGGCCGTAAATCAGCACGATCAACGAACTCCAGAGGACGAAGGGCAGGACGCCGCCGGGATTCAGCAAGAAGGCCGGGATCAGCACCAGACCGCGTAGCAGATAGATGGCGGAAATCAGCACCAGCGCCGTCCGCATCAGCGGCAGCCGCAGGATCAGCCCGGCTCCGGCGAAGGCATAGGCGGACCAGAGCGCAAGCACGCCCGCTATGCCGAGGGTCACAAGCGTCGGGATGAGCGATCCCTGCTCGGCCATGCGGGCCATGTCCTCGCCCGCTCCGAAGAAGCGGTACCAGTCGGGCCCGCCGACGATGACGGCGAGGTGAAGAACGGAGGCTGCCGCGCTCAGGACGCCGCCGATGATCAGGGCCGGGTTCCGGGCCATGGGATGCCTCCGCTCTTCAGACTTTCTGGAACGGATAGAAGTCAGCGCCAAGGCGGAGCAGCCCGGTCAATTCGTCCAGCGCGGTCCGGCTTTCGTTGAGCAGGGCAGGGTCAGCGAGGTCGGCGGGGGTCAGGCGGTCGCGATAGTGCGCTTCGCCCCAGGCGGACAGCCGAGCGTGCAGGGCGTCGGTCAGGCGCATGGCGGGGTTGGTCGCGGCCTGTTCGGCCTCGGTCAGCACCACGCGCAGGCGCAGGCAGGCGGGGCCGCCACCGTTGCGCATCGACTGGCGGACATCGACGTATTCGACCTTGCCGATGGGGCCGTTGGAGGCGGCGAGGGTCTGGGCGACAGCGTGGCTGCGCGGGTTGTCCCGGGTCTCGGTCGGGCAGATCAGGGTGAGGCGGTCCTCGCCGGGGATCTGCACCAGCATCGAGTTGAACAGATAGGAGGAGATGGCGTCGGCCAGCGGCAGGTCGGCGGAGGAAACCTCGACGAAGACCGGCTCGAACCGTCCGTCGGCGGCGGCGCGGATGGCGGCCTTGGTCCCGGCCGTGTCCTCGAAGGCGAGGTCGTGGAAGAACAGGGTCTGCAGCGCCCCGACGCAGACCACGTCATTGTGGAAGGTGCCGCCGGCGATGGCGGCCTTCGACTGGCGAGCGAGGACGGCGCCCGAGGCCCCGTGGCGACGGGCGACGGCGGCCGAGGCCTCGCGGGTCTGGCGGGCGGGGAAGGCGTCGGCCCAGGGTTCGAAGGCCTCGCGCCCCCAGACAAGCAGATTGACGCCGGGCTCGCCGTGGTCGGCGCACAGGCGGACATGGTTGGCAGCCCCCTCGTCGGCGAGATGGGCGACGGAGGGCAGGGCGTCATGCACCGCGAACCGGGCCGGGTCCGGGAAGAGGGCGTCCAGCGCCCGTTTCGTCTGCTGGTGCTCCAGCGAGCGGTGCAGGTTGGTGACCAGATTGGCGGGGGTGAAATGGACCCGGCCGTCGGCGCTGTCGGCGCTCGGGGTCACCGTCGCGGCGTTGGCGGCCCACATCGGCGAGGCCGAACAGGCGGCGGCGGCGAAGGAGGGGGCGTCCTTCCAGGCCTGTTCGAGGACGCGGGCGTCGGGGCCGGTGAAGCCGAGCGAGCGCAGGAAGGGAATGTTGGGCCGCTCGTGCGGCGGCAGGACGTATTGCGGCAGACCGAGGTCGGCCAGCCGCTTCATCTTGTCGAGACCCTGCAGCACGGCCGCGCGCGGGTTGGACGCCTCGCCCTTGTTCAGGCTGGACGCCAGATTGCCCGGCGACAGGCCGGCGTAGGAGTGGGTCGGACCGATCAGGCCGTCGGCATTGGCTTCGACGGCATGGGTCACGCTCTCAGGCCCTTGATCTCGCCTTCGATATTCTTCACCGCTCCCGCCTCGAAACTGGCCACCGGATAGGCGCAGTAGTCGGCGGCGTAATAGGCGCTCGGCCGGTGATTGCCGCTGGCGCCGAGGCCGCCGAACGGCATGTCGCCGGCGGCGCCGGTGGTCGGGCGGTTGAAGTTGACCACGCCGGCGCGGATGCGGCGGATGAAGCGTTCCCAGTTCGCCGGGTCGTCGCTGACCAGACCGGCCGACAGGCCGTAGCGGGTGGCGTTGGCGGCGGCGATGGCGGCGTCGAAACTGGCGACGCGGGTCACCGACAGGAACGGCGCGAACATCTCCTCATCGGGGACGTCCACGCCGGTGACGTCGATGATGGCGGGTCGTACGAAGGCGCCGGGCAGATTGCCCACCGGGCCCGAGGCGCGGATCACCTTCGCGCCCATGTCGATCCGGTCCTGAAGGGCTTTCAGCGCGGCCTCGGCCGCCTTCACCGAGATCAGCGGTCCGGCATAGGGTTCGGGCGTCGAGCTCCACGGTGCGAAAATCAGGCGATCAATCATTGCGTCGACGGCCGCGACGATGGCTTCGCCTTGCGGGCCCGTCGGCACGATCAGCCGCCGGGCGCAGGAGCAGCGCTGGCCGGTGGTGACGAAGGCGGACTGGACCACGATCCCGGCCACGGCCTCGGCGTCAGCGGCGTCCCAGACCACCAGCGGATTGTTGCCGCCCAATTCGAGGGCGAGGATGACATGCGGATCATCGGCGAATTTGCGCCGGAAATGCGCGCCCGCCGCGCCCGAGCCGGTGAACATCAGGGCGTCGATACCGGCGTCCAGCACGGCCGCGCCGGTGTCGCGTCCACCCTGGACGACATTGACCACGCCGTCGGGCAGGTCGGCCTCGGCAAAGGCCTCGGCCATCAGCTGGCCGATCAGGGGCGTCTCTTCCGACGGTTTGAACACCACGGTGTCGCCGGCCAGCAGGGCCGGGACGATATGGCCGTTGGGCAGGTGACCGGGGAAGTTGAACGGGCCGAGCACCGCCGCCACGCCGTGCGGCCGGTGGCGCAGGGTGGCGTGGCCGAAACCGGTCTCGGCCGTGCGCTCGCCGGTGCGTTCGTCATAGGCGCGGATCGAGATGTCGACCTTGCCCGCCATGGCGCCGAGCTCGGCCGTGGTCTCCCACAGGGCCTTGCCGGTCTCACGGCTGATCGCCTCGGCCATCTGCGGCGCGCGGGTCTTGAGGACGGCCTGATAGCGTTTGACGGCGTCGATGCGGTCCTGCCGCGGCCGGTCGGCCCAGTCGGGGAAGGCGGCGCGGGCGCGGTCGGTCGCGGCCTGGACCTCGGCGGGGGAGGCGGCGGCCCCCTCCCAGACGGTTTCGCCGGTGGCGGGATCGATGGATTTGAACCGCGTCATGCTGGAACTCATGTCTTCACCCGCACGGTATCGCCGGCGCGCACTTTCAGCGCCTCGGCGGTTTCGGGGGTCAGGGTTGCGGTGTCGCCCTCGATATGGGCGCGCTGGCGAACGGCGCGGAAGCCGTCGACGCTGTTGGTCGAGATCAGCGCCGGCAGTTCGGCCTCGACTTCGCGGGCCACGGCGACTGTCAGACTGCGCGCGTCGCGCACCGTGCGAATATGGTCGCGGTTGCAGCTTACCGTAGGGCCCGCGTCGAAGATGTCGACGAGGCCATTGGGACGGAAGCCCTCGCTCTCCAGCAGGGCCATGGCCGGCACGCCCTGGGGATGAACCTTGCCGATCACCGCCCGCGCCGGCTCGGGCAGCAGGTCGATATAGATCGGGTGGCGCGGGGCCAGGTCGAGGATGAACTGTTTGTCGGTCGAGCCGGTCATCCGGTCGGCCTCGTCGAAGTCCATGGGGAAGAATTTGTGCGCCACATGGTCCCAGAAGGGGCAGGCGCCGTCCGGGGTGAAGACACCGCGCAACTCGGCCAGGACGGTGTCGGCGAACAGCTCCGGTTCAGCCCCGATCAGCATGTAGCGGGACTGGCTCAGCAGTCGCCCGGCGCCGCCCTTGCGCCGATCGGCCTTGAGGAACAACGAGCCGACCTCGGTCCAGCCGGTGCATTCATTGACCAGCACCAGCGTCCTCTGTTCCAGCTTGATGCCCAGCGAGGGCGATGACTGGGTGTTGGTCACCACCCGGAAGCTGAAGAAGGGCCGGTTCAGCCCGACTGCCGCCTTGACCGAGCCGACGCCGTCGACGTCCCCGGTCTCGCTCTCCTCCAGCATCAATGTGTACCAGCGCTGCTGTGGCTCCAGCCGGCCGGCGAAGCTGTCGCGGCTGAGATCGAGACGCTCTGCCAGCTGGTCGGGGTCTTCCGGCAGGCTGGTGAAGCCGGGACCGGACAGGATGGCCAGCTCCAGCAGATAGTCGAGGTCGGCGGGACCGGCGGGTCGGACGACGAGCATTTACATCGTCTCCAGACGCAGGGACTTCAGTTTGAGCGCATCAATCTCGCCCGAGGCGATCTTGCACAGGATCAGGGCGCTGAGCTGCGCCCGTTCGACGAAGCTGGCCGGCCAGGCGAACTCCTGGTCCGAATGGATGTCTCCGCCCAGCACCCCGAGCGTGTCGATATTGGGCAGGCCGGCGGCGTGCAGGTTATTGCCCTCGCAGACCCCGCCGGATGGCTTCCAGGCGAGGGCCTGGCCAAGCAGGGCGCCGGTCTCGCGCACGGCTTCGAACAGGGCGGTCTGGCTGGCGTCCATCGGCTTGGGTGCGCGTGTCATGCCACCGTGCAGGTCCAGCGTCAGGCCGGGAAAGGGAGGCTCGGCCGCGATCTCGCGCACCGTCCCGGCAACCCATGCGGAAGACTGGGCGTCGGGGACACGGACGTTGAACCGGACCACGGCATTGTCGGCGACGACGTTCAGTGCGCCGCCGCCAGAGATTTTCGCCACATTGACCGTCACGCCCTCGCGCTGGCCGTTCAGGGCGTGCAGCCGGGCGGCGATGATGGCGGCGCCGGCCACGGCATTGGCTCCCTCGTGGAAGGCGCGGCCGGCATGGGCGGCCTTGCCGGTGACGATCAGATGATAGTTGCCGCTGCCCTTGCGCGCTCCGGCCAGGGTTCCGTCCGCCAGGGCCGGCTCATAGGTCAGGCCGATATGACCGCGGGCGCCGAGCTCGGCGAGCAAGGGAGCGGACGCCGGGGAGCCGATCTCCTCATCGGGCGACAACAGCACAGTCCAGCCGACCCGGTCGCGATCCGGATGGGTCTCGAACGCTTCCAGCGCGGCCAGCATGACGCTGATCCCGCCCTTCATGTCAGCGATCCCGGGGCCGTTCAGGGCCCCGTCGGGTCGGGTCACGACCGTCTGGAAGCCGCTGCCGGCAGGGAAGACGGTGTCATAGTGGCCGGTCAGTACGACCTGGATCGGCGCCTCCGGCCGGGCAGTGATCTTCAGGGCGTCGGCATGGGCCTCGGTGTGCACGGCGCCATTGTCGTCGACGGCGGTCGAGTTCCCGGTCGCGATCCGCAGGACCTCAGCCGGCAGGCGCCGCGCCTCGGCCTCGAGCAGGTCAAGCACCCGCAGCAGTCCCGCGGCGTTCCGGCTGCCGGAGTTCACCTCGGACCAGGCGACCGCCCGCTCGACGATGGCGCTTCCGCGCGCCGCGACATGGTCGAGCACGATCTGGTCGGGGGGCAGAATCCGCATGCGGGCGGACCCTAGCGACCCCGGAAGCAAAGGTGAAGGCAATCGGTTGCCAGTTTCCACCGCAGGACGAGCGCGCTAGGCTGCCAGCCTCACCGAGGGAGGCTAATCAACATGACTGACTGGGTCCGGGCGTCGAATCCGACGGCGCCGATCACCAACGAGGCCGAGGCGACCGCCGCGGCGCGGGCGAGCGCCATCGCCATCTTCCTGGGCGTGCTCTGGGGCATTGCCGGGATCGTCTATCTGATGACCGCCGGCCAGGCGGTTATGGAGGCCGCCATGGCCCAGGCTGCGGCTGAGTCCCCCGAGATGGAAGGCATGACGGGCATCATGACCCAGGCCGCCCTGTGGATGTCGGTCGGCTTCGTCGTGATTCAGTTGATCCTCGGCCTGGTGCAATGGGCGAAGCCCAACATCGTCATCCCGATCATCTTCCTGATCCTGGTCCTCTTCGGCCTGATTTCCGGCCTGATGGGGATGATGATGCAGGGCCAGGAGGGTATGCCGGAGGCGACCACGCCGGCCTGGCAGCTCTGGGGCGGCCTCGGCATCATGATCATCCAGACGATCATGCATATCGCCGGCATCCGTGGCGCGCGTCAGCTCGACAAGCTGCGCTTTGAGGCCGCCAACCGGTAGGTCGATCTAGCGGTTCGGGCGCCGGTCCGTGCGACCGGTTCCCGGCTGCGGGGACTGGCGGCGCCAGCGAATCGACAGACTGGCGTCGCCCTGTCCCCCAAGCTTGGAACTGACGGTCAGGTTGCGGCGGACCTGCCATTCGACATTGACCGTCGCTCCATTCTCGCCGCCGCCGATGATCTCCAGATAGACATCGTCGCTGATGTAGCGGCCGCCGGCCACGGTCAGTCCCGAGGCCTCGCCGCCGAACGACAACCGGTCCAGTCCCGCCAGTTCGCGCAGGTTTCCGATCACATCGAAGCCGCCGCCACCGGCGAGCGCCGCCACGCCGGCCGCCAACTGGGCCGCCTCGAAGGCTGACAGCTGCGAGGCCGAACGTCCGAACAGCACCTGGGACAGGATCTCATCCTGCGGCAGGGCCGGGGACGACGTCAGTTCGATCTCGGGCCGGGCCGCCGTGCCGGTGACGCGGATCGTGGCCGTCAGGGCCGGATCGTCGCGCGTCGCCGTGAGGTTCAGCCGGATCATATCCGGGTTGGTCGACAGGCTGACCGTGCCCCGCTGATCAAATACGAATCGCTTTCCGGCGAAATCATAGTCGCCGCGCACCACACGGGCCGTGCCGCCCAGGATGGGCCGGCTGATGGTGCCGGTGACACGGGCGTCGACGTCCATCTCGACATTCAGGCCGCGGCCGACCACCCGAACGTCGCCACCGGGCGATCGCAGGGCGATGTCGAGGCCGAACTGCAGGCCGCGCTGCTGGTTCTGTTCGGCCTCGGGCACGTCGCCGCCGGGCTTGTTGATCTCGACCACGTCCATGCGGACGATTCCGGTCGAGCCCGGGGGATTGGCCTCGATCCGGGCTTCGTCGATGTCCATCCGGCCGCTCAGCGTGATGTTGCCGTCGCGGCCACGCGTGACCGTCAGGGGGCCCGACGCCTTGGCCTCTGCGATGTCATTGTCGATGATGCGGAACTGGTTCAGCAACAGCTGGAAACTGGATCCCGATCCCTGCGTCAGGCCGATCCGGCCATTGCCCGTCATGGACCCGCCGTCGCCGTCGACGGCCCGGAAGGTCTCGACCACGCCGACGGCGTCGTCAAAACGGCTGGCGAGCGCGATGTTTTCGAGCCGGACTCCGGTTGCGCTGTCACGGAAGGTCCCGTTTTCGAGGTCGAGACGGCCGGTCAGCCGCGGTTCGGCAAGGGATCCGGCGAGGGCGGCGCGGGCGTCGACCTGGCCGGAGAGCGACCGTTCGCCGCCCGCCAGCAGATCCCAGATCGGCTGGATCTCGCCCCGCATCGCCACGTCGCCGGACATCGCCTGGGTGCGGATCACGGCGAGACGCAGCGGCGCGGCGGAGGCCACGACGGGAAGGGTGATGTCGGCCGTGGCGGCCACGGCGCCATTGCTCTGGGCCTCGGCTTCAATCCTCAGGGTGTTGTTGACCAGCAGGGCGTTGACCGCTCCGTCGACCGCCAGACCTCGCGGGGCGTCGATGCTGCGGACGCCGCTGAAGGTGACGTTGGCCGATCCTGACAGATCCTCGCCCGCGCCGCGCAAGGACACGCGACCGGTCAGGCGGCCCCGCATGTCCTCGATCAGGGAGCCCAGCTCCACACTGGTCAGATTGGCCTCGACGATGGCGGCCCGGGAATCCTGCCGCAGTTCGCCCAGCAGGACGCCGCCGCCGATGCCCAGATCCACCCGGACGACGCGGCCGTCGCCTGCCAGGCCGACGACGATCGGATTGCGGGTCACGAAGTCGATCTCGCGCACCCGTCCGGCGCCCTCCAGCACGACCGACTGGGATGCGCCGGTGCGGGAATAGACGCCGGTTCCGTCGAACGAGACCGGGGTGGCGCCCCCGACGTCGGTCTTCAGGGTGAAGGGCAGGCGCTCGAGGGTGCCGCGGCCGTTCAGGTCGAGGGTGCGGATGACCCAGGTCGAGTCGGCCAGCCGGACGTTCCGGCCGGTGACCGCCAGGATCGCCGTCTCGGCGCCCGCGCCCTCGGTCAGGCGGATGCGGCCATCGGCTGTCCCGCTGGCGAGGAAGGCCCCCGGCCGGGCGGTGAAGGTCAGGTCGGCGCTGGACGGAATCTGGTTCGACAGGGCGATCGCCCCCTGGGCCGCCACGCCGCCGGCGTTGAGGTCTACGTCCGTCAGCCGGATGCGGTCGCCGCCGAGAAAGAAATTGCCGCTGGCGCGCGCCGGGCCATAGTTGGAGGCGGCGGTCAGGGCGACCCGGCCATCCGAAGCGTCATCCCCGCGCCGGAAGCTCAGCACCATATCGACATCGGTCAGGGCGAGGTCGCCCGCCTTTACGGAGCCGAAAGCGGCGGTCAGGTCGGCGCGCGGCCGGGCAAGCGTGCCGGTCAGGGCGCCCTCGCCGGTCATCGCCCCGTCGATGGCGACGGGGCCGACGCCGAACGGCCCGCGCGCATTCCAGTCCAGAGCCAGCCGCAGGCGTCCGTCGCCCTCGATCAGTCCACGGGCCCCGGCCGAGCCCTGGGCCCCAGTCAGCTGGGCGCGCTCGATCGCGACCCGGCCCTCCGCGAGCGCCCCGGTCAGCTGCAGCCGGGGCGTCGGCCCGAGCAACCGGTCCAGCTCTTCCATCCCCAGGGACAGTCGTCGACCGCGGGCGTCGAAAGTCAGCCGCCACGGTTGTCCGGTACGGGCCATGGCTGCGGTGATCGGTCCGCCGAAGGATCCGCTCGCTCCGGTCCGCAGCCGCGAGGCGTCGGTGATCTCGGCCCGGCCGCGGAAGCCGAGCGCCCCGACGAGATTGCGGCCGCCCGAACCCGTCACGCTCAGGGCCTGGCCCGTCAGGTCCAGCTGCTGCAGCAGGATCGCCCCGTCGGCCTGGCGGGCGGCCTCGAAAACGACCCGCGGCGCGGCTCCCAGCAGACCCCCGACGATGCCCTCGCCGGAGCCGCCCGCGGCGCGCAGATCGCCGTTCAGATCCATCCGCCCCTGCTGCATCTGAAGGTTCAGCGGGCCCCGGAGACGTTGCGCGCGGTAGCTGGCGATCTCGGCGCTGATGACGTCGATCGAGCCGTCCAGTCGCCAGGTGTTGGCGTCGCCCCGGAACACCCCGCGCCAGGCGGCGGGGCCTGCGGCGTCTGTCCCGACCAGACGGGACAGCGAACGGGTCGAGACGTCGACGGTGATTCCGTCCGGGCTGCTCTGGTCGCTGAGCCGGATCTCGCCGCTGGCGCTGGAGTCCAGATTCTCAGCCATCAGCCGCCAGCCGACGCCGATCTGGCCGTCGCCGTCGCTGTCGCCGGAGGTGGCGAAGCCGAACCGCGCCGTGCGGCCGATCCGCTCGGCGAAGGGCGCCAGAAGGTCTGAGCCGGAGAAGTCGGCGAAGCCGGAAATGCGGGTCTGTTGCGGCCCGTAGCGGCCCTTGATCACCAGCGGCACGAAGTCGCCTGTGCGCACGACGGCGTCGATGATCTCGCCGTTGACCACCGCGGTGGCGGCGAAAGGCTGGTCCGGCGAATAGCCCAGGGCCCCGGCGAGCGGCCCGCCCCGGGCTTCATTGGCCCTCAGATTGAGACGCAGGTCAGCGAGGGTGTCGCCCATTGTGCCCCGAAGTCGAAGATAGTCTCCCGGACGGCTGTTGCTGGTCGCGTTGATGATCGCCGTCTTGGCGCCCTTGCGGGGCACGTCGGCCTCGCCCAGCAGACGCCAGCGACCGTATTCCTGGCTGAACCCCTCCAGCAGCTCCACATCGGCGGAGAAGCGGTCGATGTCGATCGACAGGGGCTGTGGTCCCGGGGGGTCCGTGGAGGGCTCGACCTCGGGACGGCGGATCAGCCGGATGACCTCGGCGTCGATTTCCGTGGCGTGGAATGTTCGCCCGACCAACTGCCACCAGTCCCAGTCGACCCGGACCTTGCGGGCCTCCAGCCAGACGCCGCTCGCATCGGTGACAGTGACCCGGTCGATGGTGAAGTCGTCGAACAGATCGCCGCGCACGCCCTCGACATTGATCCGTCCATAGCGGCCGATCTTCTTGCCTTCGACGAAGCTGGTCACCAGGCCGCGACCGGAGTCGGACAGCAGATACATCCGCCCGCCGACCGCCACGACGATCAGCAGGGCCGCCAGGACAGCGATGGCGATGCCGCCGAAGAAGGCGAGGGCCTGCAGCCGCGTACGCTTCTTCTTCGCCGTTTCCGCGGCGGTCTCCGGCGTTTCGTCGAGGGGCGGCGTGTCGGTCAAAACGCCTGCCCGATGCTGACATAGACCTGGAAATCAGCGTCGCCCTCGCGCTTGTCGAGGGGGATGGCGATGTCGGCGCGGATCGGACCGAAGGGCAGTTTGTAACGCACACCGAGACCGGCGCCGTAGCGCAGGTTGTTGAAGTTCGGCGTTTCCTGAAAGCCGATCGCGCCGGCGTCGACAAAGGCGACGCCCTGGAAATTGCGCCATACGTCGCGCCTCACCTCGATGGAGGTCTCGAACAGGCTCAGACCACCGCGCGGCGTATTGTCGGGCAGGCGCGGTCCGACGCCCTGATATTCGAAGCCGCGCACCGAACCGCCGCCGCCGGAAAAGAACAGCCGGTCCGACGGCACGGTCAGCTCCTCACCGCCGAAGATGGAGCCGATACGCACCCGCCCGGCCAGCACCGTCTTCGCCCCGTCCTGCAGCGGCAGATAGGCGGTGGCCTGGGCCTCGGTGCGCAGGAAGAGGACCGAATCGTCGCCCGTCACTGCGGTCGGCTGGGCCGCCACGCTCAGCCGCCATCCGGTCGTGGGATCGAGCGGATCGTTGGACCGGTCCAGATAGGCGCTGCCGCGTCCGGTCAGGACCACGAGGTCGCGGTCGAAATTGATCGGCTGGGCCGTGACCGGGTCGAACCGGTTCTCGTTGTACCGGCCCGCGTCGAGCCCGACGCCGTAGCTGATCCAGGAGGTCTTGCCGAGGCGCTGCTGGAGGTCGGCGGCCAGGGCCGCGGCTGTCCGGCGATAGGCGTCCGTGTCCTCGTTCAGCACCGCCGCTGACAGCCGCAAGGTCTCCCCCGGCCGGCGCCAGTGCGGCAGGCTGAGACTGACGCCGAGGCGGCTGTCGACGTCGGCGAGGCGCGCTTCCCAGACCAGGGTGTCGGCGCGGCCGAAACGGTTGTGCCAGGTCCAGATCGCATCGATGCCGGACCCCTCGGCGGTCGAGAAGCTGGCGCCCGCCTCCAGGATGCGGCTCGGACGGTCTGTCAGGGTGACGATGATCGGCCGGAGCCCGTCAGCCCCGGTCTGGTCGGTCGGGGCCAGGGCCACGCCGACGGCGTCATAAACCCCGGTCTCCAGCAGCCGGCGTTCCAGCTCGGCCACGTCGTCGGGATCATAGACCTCGCCCTCGGTCCAGGGCGACAGGCCCGTGACCCAGGCCGGATTGGTCGGGCCGCGCGTTTCGAGCCTGACCCCGTCGAGGCGCACCAGGGGGCCGGCGGCGATGCGGTAGTTGGGCTGAACGGTGAAGGCGGCATGGTCGACGACGACCCGTCGCGGTTCCGCCGCGGCGTCGGCATAGCCTCGCCGCGTCAGGCCGGCGACGATCCGGCCCTCGGCGGAGATGACGTCGGCCGCGCGTCCCGGTTCGCCGGGCGTCAGGCCGATTTCGCCGCGGACCGCCGTCTCGGTGACGGGGTCCGGGGGCGGGGCGGTCCAGAGAACCTCGATCTCGCCCAGAGCGAAACGACGACCGGGCGTGACCTGGACGATGGCGACAGGCGTCTCCTCGCCCTCGACCGCATCCTCCAGCACCGGCTGATAATAGCCCTCGGACCGGAGCATGGCTTCGGCGGCCTCAAGCGCACCGCGGGCGCGGCGACGGGCTTCGAACCGGTTGGCGGGGGGATCGTCCACTTCGCCGACGGCCCTGACCAGCAGCGCGCGCAGGTCAGAGTCCATCTCGCCGCGAATTTCCGCGCGCGGATCGGCCGCTGCGGCGGAGGCCAGCAAGGCGAAACCAGCCGTGCCGACAAGAAACAGGACGGGCCTTGACGTCAAACTCGAACCTTCGTCAGGACGGATGGGCGCCCGCCGTCGCATCCGTCTGTGGCGCCGATGGGGCGGCGGCCGGGGTCAGTAGAACAGGGTTTCGCTTTGCGGCTGGACCGATTCCTCGGACGAGCGCTTCTCGGGCGGCAGGCGGGTCGTATCGACTGGCGGCGTGTCGACTGCGTTCGGGTCAACGACCGGAGCCTCTACGTCCTCGGCGGCCGGGGCCACCGGAGCGTCCATCGTCGTGTCGGCGAACTCGGGGTCGTTCGAGCCGCCCGGATCGTCGCAGGCGGCGACGGAAAGGGCCCCGGTCAAGGTCAAAAGAGCGATCAGTCGTCTCATGGTCAAGTCTCCCCCGGGTCGGCCTTCCAACGCGCGATCCGTGCCTCTGTTCCATAGCCTTGATCGGGCGGCCGGTCACCACGGGCGGCGCGCCGGGGCGTCAAATTCCCGGCTTGAGTTCCCATCGGGTCACGGCCTCGGCCAGGTTGAGCTCCGGCGGCCCGCTCTCGGGCGGCCCTGCAGTCGCGCCGAATCGGGGCGCCGGCGCCGGCTGCGGCGCACCCGGGCCGGCAAAGGTGCCGCGGGCGGCGTTGTGTGGATGGGCTGGCGCCTCGGCCAGGGTCAGGACCGGGGTGACGCAGGCGTCCGTTCCGGCGAAATGCGCCGCCCAGTCGTCGCGATCGCGGGTGGCGAAGGCCGCCTCGAGCCGGGCGTGCTGGGCGGGCCAGGCGGCCAAGTCGTACTGGGGGAACTCCGCCGCGGTCAGACCGAGACCTGCCAGCAGGGCGGCGTGGAACTGCGGCTCAAGGGCGCCCACGGCGATAAACCGCCCGTCGCGGCAGGCGTAGCAGCGATAGAAGGGCGCGCCGCCGTCCAGAAGATTGGCGCCGCGCTGCGGGCTCCACAGCCCGCGTGCGGCGAGGGCGTGGAAAAGGCCGGTCAACAGGGCCGAGCCGTCGGTCATGGCGGCGTCCACCACCCGGCCCCTGCCTGTCGTCCGGGCCTCCAGCAGACCCGCCAGCACGCCGGTGACCAGCAGCATGGCTCCGCCGCCATAGTCGCCGACGAGGTTCAGCGGCGGCCGCGGCGGCCGGTCGGGCTCGCCCATCATCGACAGGGCGCCGCTGAGGGCGATGTAGTTGATGTCGTGGCCGACCTCGGCCGCCAGTGGCCCGGTCTGGCCCCAGCCCGTCACCCGCCCGAACACCAGCCGGGGATTGCGCGCCGCGCAGATGTCGGGCCCGAGGCCCAGCCGCTCCATCACCCCGGGCCGGAACCCCTCGATCAGGGCGTCGGCCCCGTCGATCAGGGTCAGGACCCGGGCCAGATCGACCGGGTCCTTGAGATCTACGGCGACGGCCGCGCGGCCCCGATGCAGCACCGCGCCGCCGACATCCTCGAACGCCGAGGCGCCGGAGCGGCGCGTCAGGCGCAGCACCTCGGCCCCGAGGTCGGCCAGAACCATGCCGGCGAAGGTCACGGGCCCGAGGCCGTCGAATTCAAGGATGCGCAGGCCGGACAGGGGTTTCATTCGCCCGTGTCTATGCGCCGTCATTCCATTCGTCGAGACAGGAGCCCTTGACCCGGGCGGCGCGATGCAACAGAAGGCGCTCCGGCCGTCGTGGCCTGCGCGCCCTTAGCTCAGTTGGTTAGAGCATCTGACTTTTAATCAGAGGGTCCTCGGTTCGAGCCCGAGAGGGCGTACCATCCTCCTTTTTGTCCAATGACATCAGGGAGGAAGGCTGCGCTTCCGGCGGCCGTCGCCGCGTGGTTCAATGGCGGCATGCGCGCCCTGCTCCTTCTCGCCCTTCTCCTTCCCCTCACAGCCTGCACCGCCGGTCGCTCGGCCATGGACGGGGCGCGGCAGTTCGGGGCGGGCGTGGGCGAGGCGGCGACCGCGCCGCTGGACGACTTCAACCTGCGCCGGGAGTATATTCCCACCGTCCTGCTGCAGGCCGAGGCCAACCCCTACGATCTGAGAAACCTCAACCAGTGCAGCACCATCGGCGCCGAGATCGCCCGGCTCAACGAAGCCCTGGGCCCGGATTCCGATGAGCCGCCGGCGCCGAACGGCCTGCTGCTGAGCGAGCGGGCGGCGGACGCGGCCTCGGCCGCAGCGCTCGATGCGATCCGCAACACCGCCCGGGACTTCATCCCGGGCCGCAGCTGGATCCGGCAACTGTCAGGGGCCGAGCAGCACAGCCGCCAGGTGCAGGCGGCGATCCAGGCCGGCCGGCTGCGCCGGGCCTTCCTCAAGGGGACGGGGATGCAGCGCAACTGCGCCCCTCCAGCCGCGCCGGGCTGGTTCAGGCCCCAGGGCGCAAGCCGGCGCTAGCTCTGGTTGTTGGAGGTGTGCCGGGCGTGAAAGTCGCGGCGGAAGGCCTCGAACCGGCCGGCGGCGATCGCCTCGCGCATGGCCGCCGTCAGGGCCTGGAAGAAGGCGATGTTGTGCCAGCTGAGCAGCACCTTGCCGAGAATCTCGTCAGCGCGAATCAGGTGATGCAGATAAGCCTTTGAATAAGCGTTTGAAGCCGGGCAGGGGATGTCGGGCTCCAGCGGGTCCTGATCCTCGGCGAAGCGGGCGTTCTTGAGGTTGATCGGCCCGGCCCAGGTCCAGGCCTGGCCGTGGCGGCCGGCGCGGGTCGGCAGGACGCAATCGAACATGTCGACGCCGCGCCAGACCGCCTCGACCAGATCGACCGGCTTGCCCACGCCCATCAGATAGCGCGGGCGATCGGCCGGCAGCATCTCCGGCGCATAGTCCAGCACCTCGCACATGGCCGCATGGCCCTCGCCGACCGCCAGTCCGCCGATGGCATAGCCGTCGAAACCGGTCTCGATCAGTCGGTCCGACGACTCGCGGCGCAGGTTTTCGAACGTAGAGCCCTGCTGGATGCCGAACAGGGCCTGGGTCTCGCGCGTCCCGAAGGCGGCCTTCGAGCGCACGCCCCAGCGGGCTGACAGCTCCATGGCGGCGCGGGCGGCGGGCTCCTCGGCCGGCCACGACACGCACTGGTCGAGCTGCATCGAGATGTCGGCGCCGATCCGGTCGGCCTGGATCTCGATCGAGCGTTCGGGGGTCAGGACGTGTTTCGAGCCGTCGATATGGCTGGCGAAGGTGACGGCCTCTTCCCTGACCTTCGAAATGCCGGCCAGGGACATGACCTGGAAGCCGCCCGAGTCGGTGAGGATGGGTTTGGTCCACCCCATGAATTTGTGCAGCCCGCCCAGCCGCTCCATCCGCTCGGGGCCGGGGCGCAGCATCAGGTGGTAGGTGTTGCCGAGGATGATGTCGGCGCCGGTCTGGGCCACCTGATCTACCGTCATGGCCTTGACCGTGGCGGCGGTGCCGACCGGCATGAAGGCGGGCGTGCGGATATCGCCGCGCGGGGTCCGGAGCAGCCCGGTGCGGGCGCGGCCCTCGGTGGCGACGATGTCGAAGGGGAAGGGCATCAGCGGGCCGAAGTGTCCGGGGACGTCAAAAATTCGTGGGACACTTTCGGACACTTCTCCAGTTCGGGGGACCGCGGTCCCGTTGCCGAAACAGTCTATCCGACCTTGGGGGACTGTTGGCTAATGACGCTGTGAAATCCGCAGGGTGCGGATATCCATAGGAAATAATCGCGGAATTATGCGGTCTGGGCGCGGAACAGCAGGGACCCGTCGCCGTAGGAATAGAAGCGATAGCCGTCCTTCACCGCATGAGCATAGGCCGCCTTCATCGTGTCCAGGCCCGCAAAGGCGCTGACCAGCATGAACAGGGTCGATTTCGGCAGGTGGAAATTGGTCATCAGCACATCGGCGGCGCGAAAGGCGTAGCCGGGGGTGATGAAGATGGCGGTGTCGCCGTGGAAGGTGAGGACCTCGCCGTCCGGCGTCGCAGCGCTCTCCAGAAGCCTGAGGGAGGTGGTGCCGACGCAGACGATTCGGCCCCCGGCGGCGCGGACGGCGTTGAGGGCGGCGGCCGTCCCGGCGGAGACCTCGCCCCATTCGCTGTGCATCTTGTGGTCGGCGGTGTCGTCCGCCTTGACCGGCAGGAAGGTGCCGGCGCCGACGTGCAGGGTCACGGCGTGGGTCGAGACGCCCCGGGCCTCGATCGCCGCCATCAAGGCCGGGGTAAAATGCAGTCCCGCGGTCGGAGCGGCGACCGAGCCGTCCCATTTGGCGAACAGGGTCTGATAGTCGGACTGGTCCCGCTCATCCTCAGGCCGCTTCGCCGCAATATACGGGGGCAGGGGCATGACCCCGACGTCGCGGATGGCTTCGTCGAGGGCGGGGCCGGCGAGGTCGAAGCGCAGGGTGACGAGGCCGTCCTCGCCCTTGTCGACCGCAGAGGCATCGAGACGGCCGAGCAGGCAGGCGCCGTCGCTCCCGGCGCCGAAGCGGATGCGGTCACCGGCCTTGATCCGCTTGCCCGGCTTCATGAAGGCCGACCAGACGTCGGGGGCGTCGCGATGATGCAGGGTGGCCTCGACGGCGACGGTCAGGGTCTCGCCCTCTGGCCCGATGCGCTCGCGCACGCCCGAAAGTCGGGCGGGGATCACCCGGGTGTCGTTGAACACCAGGGCGTCGCCGGGGCGCAGGAAGTCCGGCAGGTCGCGGACGATCCGGTCTTCCAGCCCGCCGTCCCGCACCACCAGCAGGCGTGCGGAATCGCGCGGCTCGGCGGGGCGGAGCGCGATCCGGTCTTCCGGCAGGTCGAAGTCAAAGTCGGCGGTCTTCATCAGGCGGCGCAGAGGCCACGGGGGCGGGGCGCGGTCAAGGCGATTAAGCGTTGCTTCAGGTGCAGCCGCTATCAGTCAGGGATGAGCCTTGACGCCATTCCGGATTTGTCATCGGCGGTGCGGGGCTGGGACCTGCTGCGCCGTCCCGTCTGGATGTTCGATCCGATCAGCCTGCGCGGCGTCTACGCCAATGCGGCTGCCCTGACCCTCTGGGGCGCCGAGAGCCTCGAGGAACTGCTGGCGCGTGACTTTTCGAGCCTGTCGGCCGCGGTCAAGGCGCGCACGGACCGCCTCAGGGACGCCACCGCCGGCGGGCGTGAGGTGGATGAGCGCTGGACCTTCTATCCCAACGGTCGGCCCGTGACCGTGCAGGCGACGATCTCTACCTTCCTTATGGACGACGGTCGCGGCGTCCTGCTGTTCGAGGCCGCTCCGCTGGACGTCGGGGCCGAGGAACGCCGCGCTGTCGAGGCGCTGCGGCACACTTCGACGCTGATCACCCTGCTGGATGATGCCGGCGCCATACTGTTCTCCAACCCGGCGGCCTACGCCGCCTACGGCCCGGGCCAGAGCGCGCTCGCGCCGCGCTTCATTGATCCCGACCGGGCCGACTGGTTCCTGGCGCAGGCCCGGGCAGGGCAGGCGGTCAGCCGGCTTTGCGAGGTCGAGACCAGTGCGGGACGCCGGTGGCACGATGTAAACGCGCGCCTTGTCTCCGATCCGGTGACCGGCGCCTCGGGCGTGCTGCTCAACGAACAGGACGTCACCGCCCGGGTCGAGGCCGAGGGCGCCCAGGCCACGGCCGAACAGAAGACCGCCATGGCCGAGGCGCGGCAGAGGTTTCTGACCGATATGTCGCATGAGCTGCGGACGCCCCTGAACGCCGTCATCGGCTTTTCCGAACTGCTGTCCGGCGCGGGCCTCGCGCCGGCCCAGGGCGAACAGGCGAGACGGATCCATCAGGCGGGTCAGAGGTTGCTGACGGTCGTCAACCAGATGATCGACCTGTCGGAACAGGGTGATGATCCGGGTCCTGCGCCCATGGTCACGCCGAATGCGGAAATTCCTGTCGAGTACAGTCCGGACACGGTTCCCGGGTCGGACGGCAAGCCGCCGCTGCGGGTGCTTTGCGTGGACGACAACCAGACCAACCGGATGTTGATGACCGCCATGCTGGTCGGCCAGGGCATGGTCTGCGAGACCGCGGAGGACGGGGCCCAGGGGCTGGCGGCGGTTGCGGCCGGGGACTGGGACGTCGTGCTGATGGACATCCAGATGCCGGTGATGGACGGGGTGGAGTCCGCGCGCCGGATCCGCGCGCTCGGCGGTGAGGCGGGCGCGGTCCCGATCATCGCCGTGACCGCCAACACCCTGGCGGAACAGGTCGAATCCTATGTCGAGGCGGGGATGGACGATCTGGTCGCCAAGCCGGTGAACATGGCGGAGTTGCTCGGCAAGGTGGCCCACTGGGGCGGTTGCGGCTGGCGTGAAGCGCTGCAAGGCCTGCCGTCGGACGCGGAACAGCTCCTTGATCCACATCGTTGACCCGCCGCTCCTGACCCTGCAAACCCAAGCCATGCTGCAGAACCTCGAAACCGTCGCCCGCGACGCCAGATCCTGGCCGTTTGAACAGGCCCGCAATCTTCTCAATCACGTGCTGAAGAAACGGCTGTCCGACGCCGAGCGGAATGCGGCGAAAGTGATGATCGACGCCGGCAAGGCGGATGAGGCGCTGGCGACGTTCGAAGCCCTGCTGGCGCCGGTTGTGTTCGAGACGGGCTATGGCCCCTCGGGACTGCCGCATATGGGCACGTTCGGCGAGGTGGCCCGCACGACCATGGTGCGCAACGCCTTTCGCGCCTTGACCGGCGACCACTGGTCGACGCGGCTGATCGCCTTCTCGGACGACATGGACGGCCTGCGCAAGGTGCCGGAAGGGGTGCCCCATCCGGAGATGCTGGCCGAGGACCTGCACAAGCCCCTGACCGTGGTGCGCGACCCGTTCGGGACGCACGACAGCTTCGGGGCCCACAACAACGCCCGGCTGCGGGCCTTCCTCGACGGCTTCGGCTTCGACTATGAATTCCTGTCCTCGACCGAACAGTACAGGTCCGGCCGGTTCGACCCGACCCTGCTGACCCTGCTCGAGCGGTTCGACGCGGTGCAGGCGATCATGCTGCCGACCCTCGGAGAGGAGCGGCGCGCGACCTATTCGCCCTTCCTGCCGATCAGCCCCGTCACCGGCCATGTGCTGCAGGTGCCGACGCTGGAGCGCAACGTCGCCAGGGGGACGATCGTCTTCGACGACCCCGCGGGCGGGCGGACGGAGCTGCCCGTGACCGGCGGCCATGTGAAACTGCAGTGGAAGCCCGACTGGGCCATGCGCTGGACGGCGCTGGACGTCGATTACGAGATGTCGGGCAAGGATCTGATCGAAAGCGTGCGCGAGAGCTCCAAGGTCTGTCGCGCGCTCGGCGGCGTTCCGCCCGAGGGGTTCAACTACGAACTCTTCCTCGACGTCGAGGGGAAGAAGATCTCCAAGTCCAAGGGCAATGGCCTGACCATGGACGAATGGCTGCGCTATGGAACGCCGGAGTCGTTGAGCTGGTATATGTTCCAGTCGCCAAAATCGGCCAAGAGCCTGCATTTCAACGTCATTCCGCGGGCGATCGACGACTATCTGGCCTTCATCGAGGCCTGGAAGACCCAGGAGCCGGCGAAGCGGATCGACAACGCTGTCTGGTCGATCCACGCCGGATCGCCGCCGGACCATACCTCGCCGGTCTCCTTCGCCCTGCTGCTCAATCTGGTCAGTGTCGCCAACGCCTCCGACAAGGCCCAGCTGTGGGCCTATATGGCCCGGTATCTGCCGGAGGCGACGCCGGCCAGCGAGCCCCTGCTGGACCGGCTGATGGGCCATGCGCTGAACTACTATGAGGACTTCGTGAAGCCCGCGAAGGCCTATCGCGCACCCGACGACAAGGAGAAGGCGGCGCTGCTGGATCTCGCGGCCCGGCTGAAGGCCCTGCCGGCGGACGCCGACGGCGAGGCGATCCAGACCGAGGTCTATGCGGTGGGCAAGGAACATGCCTTTGAGCCGCTGCGGGCCTGGTTCGGCGCCCTCTACGAGGTGCTGCTGGGCGCGTCCCAGGGGCCGCGGTTCGGGTCGTTCGCCGCCATCTATGGTCTGGCGCAGACGATCGAACTCATCGAGGCCGGCGCGAACGGCGACCTCACAGTCCTGTAGGGGCCTTCCACGCCCGCCTCGCGCTCAGGCAGCGAGCCGCCGCGCGGCGAGCGGTAGCGCCCCTACGGGAGATGAACCGAACATAACGGCGACGCTCCGGGAGCCTTCATGCGCCGCCGCGCATTGTGAAGGCCATCGCCCAACTCGATGACAGGAGAAGAGCCATGTCGAACTTCAAACGCACCGCCGCCCTCGCCTCAGCCGCCATTCTGGCCGGGCTGATGCCCGCGGCCCTGCCGACCATGGCGGCGGCCCAGCAGGCCAACGGCATCACCAATTGCGACGCACCCGGCGGGCGCCAGCGCGCCGGCGCCGTCATCGGCGGCGTCATCGGCGCCCTGGCCGGCAGCCAGATCTCGTCCAATGAACGCACCCTCGGGGCAGTGGCCGGCGCCGGCGCCGGCGCTGCAGCCGGCTCCTACATCGGCTGCAACCAGCAACGCACCCGCGCCGAGAGCGTCCAGTCGGGCGGGGCCTATCGCGCCACCTCGAACCTGCGCATCCGCTCGGGCCCCGGCACCAACTACCGCCAGGTCGGCACGCTTTCGGCCGGCCAGCCGTTCAGCGCCACCGGCTCGCAGGGCGAATGGGTCCAGATCGCCGGCGGCGGCTGGGTCAGCGCCCGCTACGTCGCCGCCAACTAATCGCGCCGACTGTCACTGATTCGAAGGGCCGCTCCGACCGGGGCGGCCCTTTTGCTATTGGCTGACCCACAGGATCCGCCCCATCCACAGGATGTCCTGCCGCCCAAGCGTGCGCGGGGCATAGGCGGGATTGACCGAAGCCAGGGTGACGGTCCGTGCGGTCAGGGCCGCAACCTCCTTGGCCAGGGTCTCGCCGGTCGTGGTGCGCACCACCACACGGTCGCCCCTGCGTACATCCGAGGCTTCGCGGTCGACGATCAGGCGGTCGCCGGCGCGATACAGGGGCACCATGGAATCACCGGCGATGCGCAGGCTCAACAGACTGTCCTTCGGCCGCGGCAGGTCGGTCTGTTCCCAACCGTCCCCGGTGGGCAGGCCAGCGTCGTCGAAGAAGCCGTCCTGACCGGCCTGGGCCATGCCCAGCATCGGCACGGTGGGGGTGGCGGGCGCGTCATGGGCCAGGGCGGCGAAATCGCCCAGCGACAGCCCGGCGACCTGAAGGATCCGCGTCAGGCTCTCGGTCGAGGGCCAGCGCGGCCGCGGCGGATCACCGGGCCCGTAACGCTTGGACGGATTGAAGGCCGTGGCGTCCAGCCCGGCGCGCCGGGCCAGGCCGGAGACACTCAGACCCTCCCGTCGGGCTACGCCGTCAATCGCCGTCCAGAGCTGGGTATGGGTGAGGGGCATCAGGCTCGCCGACGGCCGGGACGGCCGATTCGCAGCAGTCTAGGGGAGGGGTTTAGGAATATAAACCGCCTGCAGGGCGGACGGTCACTCCAGCCCGGCGGCCCGGCGCTCCTGCCAGGCCCAGAAGGTGCCGACGACGAGGGTGAGCAGGATCCCGGCGCTGGCGAGGTTGATCACCGCATAGAAGGCCGCCAGCGGCGGGCGGATGTCGACCAGGGTGAGGAGGTGGCTCATGAAGATCAGCGACTGCAGCGCCGTGGCCCAGACCGGCCATGCCCGTCGGGCCTTCCAGGCAAGGCCCGCGAACACGGCGAGCATGACGACGTCGATACCCATCAAGCCCCACTGGGTGCCGCGCACCGCTCCATCGCCCTGGAGCAACAGCGAAGCGAACCATCCGAGCACATAGGTCCCGGCTCCGATACGTTCTGGTTCATCCCCCTTGAGGAAGGCGAAGGCGACCACCAAAACCGTAACACCTGCCGCGATCTGGGTCGGTAGGGTGTCGAACATGAAAGCGCCCCCACGCCAAAAGGCATGGGGGCGTTATAGCATTGAGTCTGTCCGGTCCGGAACGACCGGCGCCGGACATTACGGCGAATTAAACTGCGCGGAGGCGGGCTGCCGGGGCGAGTTCGGTGTCGGTGGGGGCACGGGCTTCCGCCGGCTTGTTGAGGATGCCGATGGCATAGGTCCCGTAGCCGAGGCGACGGTGATCCTTGGCCAGTTCCTCGTGGCAGGCGACGATCGCCTCACGGGCAGTCGCGAGGGCCGCGATGGCTTCCATCGCCTTGGACTGGGACAGGGCGCCCGAGACCGGCGACAGGCTGAGAGCTGAACGGGCCCCGATCAGCGACTGGATCAGGGTGCTCGCCTGGGCGATCGTGGCGTCGAGCGACTGCTCGGTCGCATTGAGGTCGCCGGCGACGCTGGCGATGACTTCAGCCTGGTTCATGAAAGCCTCCCTATCAAAGTAGTGAATACTTCCTTAACACGAGTTGGCGCGCGCCGGTAGGGTTTTGTTGACCATGTTTCGCGACACCCCGCCGCCCCCGATTGGCGGGGTGTCACCGGGCTTGTCGAGCGGACCGACTGCGAGGGTGTCGAGGCCCAGCTTGCGGGCGATCGCCGTCAAGTTGCGGTGGGTGCGGACGATATCGGCCCGCGCCCGGGCCAGGGCGGTGACGGCGGCTGCGGTTGCGTCGACGGCGGCCTGACCGGTCACCGCGGACAGCCAGGCGTCAGAGCGCGCGACGGGCAGGGCCGCCGCCAGAGTAGCAGTCTCGATCAGGGCCTGGTCGATCGCGGCCTCTGCGGCGTACAGGCGGGCGGCGAGAGCTTCGCCGACAGACAGTCTGGACATGATGAAACCTCCCTGTGACTTCGCGTCACAGCGATATACCAGCATAACTTGTGTCAAAAAACAACTAGTGGTCGTCTTCCGCCATCAGGAAATGAGCCGTGAGGGCGGCGATCGGCTGGGACTCGTCGTCCTGCCAGGCTTCAGCGAGAACATGGGCGACCCGTCGGCCAGCCTTGCTGATCCGGGCCCGTGCGTGGACGTCGGCCGGACGCCCTGTGCGCAGATAGGCCACGGTGACATTGATCGGACGCGGCAGCCGCAGCCGCGGGTACAGGCTTGCGACCTGGGCCACGGCGGTCAGTTCCAGAAGCGCCGCCGTCGCCCCGCCGTGCAGCGCGGGCAGGATCGGATTGCCGATCAATTTCTGGGCGAAGGGCATCGTCACGGTCAGCGTCTCGCCCTCGGTCGCGGTCTCGAGGCCGAGGAACCGGGCGTAGGGCAGACGTTCCAGCAGGTCGCTCATGCCCGCTCACCGTGTTCGCGCTTCAGATTGGCGCCGAGGCCCCGGCCTCCGTCCGAGGTCAGCATATAGGCGCTCTGGGCCGCCGCCACGGGGTCGTCCGGGCTGTCCTCGAAGGCCCAGGCGCGCACGAAGGCGATCGACCGGGTCAGGCGATAGCAGCGGGCCTCGGCGATCAGATCCCGCCGCCCCGCGGCGGCCCGCATATAGTCGACGCGCAGGTCGAGGGTGGCGATCGGCTCGAACCGGCCCAGGGCGATCCAGACCGCCAGCCCGCCGACATGGTCCAGCAGGGTGGTGACAAGGCCGCCCGAGAGCACGCCGGTGTCCGGGTCGCCGACCAGATCCTCGCGCCACGGGGCCCGGATGCGGACCCGATCGCCGTCGACGCTGTCATAGATGAAGCCCAGGGCGTGGGTATGGGCCGCGCCGGCGGCCAGCTGGGGCAGGATATCGAGGATCGAAGACGTCATGGTGCGCTTCTCGGTCGAGCCGGAAATGAGCGCAAGGGTGTTCGGTGCGTTGTCTGGCCGGCCATGACCGCCATATGCTGCCCATGATCCGTTTCGAGGACCTGCTGCGCCCGACCCCCGCGGGCCTCTACTGCCCGCCCGGCGACTTCTACGTCGATCCGGTCCGGCCGGTGGATCGGGCCGTCATCACCCACGGCCACGCCGATCATGCCCGAGCCGGTCATGGCGCCGTTCTGGCCACGCCCCAGACCCTGGCCATCATGGCCGAGCGCTATGGCGAGGATTTCGCCGGCCACCGGCAGGCGGTCGCCTATGGTGGGACGGAGACCCGTGACGGCGTCGCCGTGTCGCTGGTCCCGGCCGGTCACGTGTTGGGCTCCGCCCAGGCGGTCATCCGGTGGAAGGGCGTGACCATGGTGGCGGCCGGTGACTACAAGCGCCGCCGCGACCCGACCTGTGCGCCGTTCGAGCCCGTGCCCTGCGACGTCTTCATCTCCGAGGCCACCTTCGGCCTGCCGGTCTTCACCCATCCGCCGGACGGTGAGGAGATCGGCCGGCTCGTTCACAGCCTGGCCCAGTTCCCCGAGCGCGCCCATCTGGTCGGAGCCTACGCCCTGGGCAAGGCCCAGCGGGTGATCCGGCTGCTGCGCGAAGCGGGCTGGGAACGGCCTGTGTATGTCCACGGCGCCCTTGAGCGGCTGAATCGGCTTTATGAGAGGGAAGGCGTTGATCTGGGACCGATCCTGCCTGCGACGGGGCTGAAACCAAACGCCCTCGCCGGGGAGATTGTGATCGCTCCGCCGTCGGCGACCCAGGACCGCTGGGCGAGGCGCTTTGCGGATCCGGTGCTGGCCTTCGCCTCGGGCTGGATGGGGGTGCGGGCGCGGGCGCGGCAGCGCGGCGTCGAACTGCCGCTGGTGCTGTCGGACCATGCCGACTGGCCCGAGCTGGTCGCGACCTTCAGCGAACTGAAACCCGAGGAAATCTGGGTCACCCACGGTCGCGAGGAGGGCCTGCTTCGCTGGTGCGAGCTGAACAGTCAGAAGGCGCGGGCGCTGCGTCTGGTCGGCTATGACGAGGACGACGAGGTCGCCGTCGAGTCAGGCGAGCGCGAAGTCTAGGCCGCAGACCGGGCCTTGGCCCGGCTGGCCGGATGCTCGGCTGCCGCGGCAGCCGCCTGCTCGAGGGCGAGGTTCATCGCCATGCGGAGGCGTTCCGGCTTGATCGGCTTCTCGACGACAGAGGCCATGCCGATGGCGATATATTTCTTTGCGTCGTCGGGGTCGGCGTTGGCGGTGAGGGCGACGATCGGGATGTTCCGGACCGGGCCGGGGAGGGCGCGGATCGCCTGGGTCGCCTGGACGCCGTCCATGCGCGGCATCTTGATGTCCATCAGCACCAGGTCGAACGGCCTTTCCTGGACGGCTTCGAGGGCATCGACGCCGTCCTCCGCCGTTTCGGAGGTGCAGCCGAACATTTCGCACAGGGCCTGGGCCACGACGCGGTTGGTGGCGTTGTCATCGACGATGAGGACATGCGGGTGGTTCGCCACCTCGCCGTCGCCGCCGAGCGACTCGACATTGGAAGACGGGGTGGCGACGGCCTCGGTCCGGTCTGCGTCAAGGTCGAAGGCAAAGGTGGCGCCCTGGCCCGGATTGTTTTCCGCCCAGATACGACCGTTCATGCGATCGACGATCTGGCGGCAGATGGCCAGTCCAAGGCCGGCCCCGTCGGGACCCGAGCCGTGCACGAAGGGCTCGAAGATCGCATTGACCCGGTCGGGATCGACGCCCGGGCCGTCGTCGCGGACGCGCGCCTCCAGCCGGATGCGATTACCGGTCGCCGTCGCCTTGAGGCCGGCCTCGACCACGCCGTTACGGGCGAATTTGAGGGCATTGCTGATCAGGTTGTTGAACACCTGTTTGAGACGGACGCCGTCGATCACCGCCGCCAGTTCGGTGTCGCCCTCATAGCGGACCATCAGGGTGACATTGTCCTCCGATGCGCGCGGGGCCCAGACGGTCTCGACCTCGTCCATCAGGGCCAGCAGGGGGGTGGCCTCGGGATGCAGGTCCAGTTCCCCGGCCTCGGCCCGCGACAGGTCGAGGGCGTCCTGGAGGATCCGCAGGACGGACTCGGATGACTCAACGATCGTCGTGACATGGGCGTGCGCCTGGCCGTTCAGCGGCTGGCGGCGCAACAGTTCGGCCACGGCCAGAACGCCGTTCATCGGCGTGCGCAGCTCGTGGCTCATGATGGCGAGAAACTGGCTCTTGGCGCGGGCCGAGACGAGAGCCTGGGTCCGGGTGTCGGAAAGCTCGCGGGCCTGTTCGGCCAGAGCCGCGTTCTGGCGCCGCTGCAGGTCGTTGATGGCCTGGAGCAGGGACACGGCTGTGCCCACGCCGTGATAGCGACCGCCGCGGGTGACGATGAAGCCCCGCATCAGGGCGCCGGGGCCACTCTTCAGGATCACATCGCAGAAGGAGTCGATGCTGACGCCGGCCTCGACCACAGCCGGCTCGGTATCCATCAGATGCAGGATCGGGCGATTGGCGTAGCAGGCGTAGCCGAAGGCGCCGGCGATCTTCATCAGAAAGGCGTTGCGTTCGACCAGTCCGACCGGCAGGTCGTTGTCGACGACTGGAATCACCAGTGTGTCGGGTTCCCGCTCGAAGCGCGCGAACACTTCGTTTCCCGGCGTTTGAGACGTCACCGCCTCGGTGCGCTCGGTGAGGGCTTCGATCGTCGGCATTGCGGCCGTTACTCCACTGGGACGGTACAGCTTGCACCCAAACCTTTTGCAGAAGGGTTAAGGCGCCGCATTGCCGCCGTTTTTGCGCCTGTGGGGCGGGTGGTGTAGAAGGCGCGCCCGTCATGATCGACGGCCCATCCCCTTGTCCATGCGCGCGGCCGACCGGCCGACCGCAGGTTTGTCATGAGCGAAGTCCTGCAATCCCCGGCCAAATCAGCCCTCGTCCTGTTTTCAGGCGGTCAGGACAGCGCCACCTGCCTGGCCTGGGCGCTGGAACGCTATGAGCGGGTCGAGACCGTCGGCTTCGACTACGGCCAGCGCCACATTGTCGAGATGCAGGCGCGTCTGGACGTGCGCAGGGGCATGGCGGCGGCCCTGCCGCACCGGGCTGACCGGTTGGGACCCGACCACGTCGTCGATCTGACCGGCTACGGGCGGATCGCCGACAGCGCCCTGACCGCCGACCGGGCGATCGAACTGGACGCGCGCGGCCTGCCCACCACCTTCGTGCCCGGCCGGAACCTGGTTTTCCTGACCTGCGCCGCCGCCCTCGCCGACCGCCGGGGGCTGGACGTGCTGGTCGGCGGCATGTGTGAGACCGACTATTCCGGCTATCCCGACTGTCGTCGCGACACGATCGACGCCATGGCAGCGGCGCTCAGTCTGGGGCTGGACCGGCCGGTCGTGATCGAGACGCCGCTGATGACCCTGACCAAGGCCGACACCTGGGCCATGGCAGACCGGATTGGCGGTTCCGCCCTGGTCGATCTGATCGTCGAGAGCTCTCACACCTGCTATCGCGGCGACCGCGCGCATCGATACGCCTGGGGCTATGGCTGCGCCGACTGCCCGGCCTGCGACCTGCGCGCCGCCGGCCATGCGGAATGGACCGCCCGGGTCGGAGCCGCAGCGTGACCTATTCGGCCAAGGAGGTCTTTCTGACGGTGCAGGGCGAGGGTGGCCAGGCGGGACGGCCGGCCGTCTTCCTGCGCTTCGCCGGCTGCAATCTCTGGAGCGGGCTGGAGCGGGACCGGGCGACGGCGGTCTGCAGCTTCTGCGACACCGACTTCGTCGGCACGGACGGCGACGGCGGTGGCAAGTTCGCCAGCGCGGACGCCCTGGGCGACCATGTCGCCGCGATGTGGCGGGGCCGGGCGGGGGATCCGAAACTGGTCGTCTGCACCGGCGGAGAGCCCCTGCTTCAACTCGATCCGCCTCTGGTCGAGGCCCTGCACGCGCGCGGATTCGAGATCGCCGTGGAAACCAACGGAACCCTGGCGGCCCCCGCGGACCTCGACTGGATCTGCGTGAGCCCCAAGGCCTCGGCCCCCGTGGTCCAGACATCCGGGCAGGAGCTGAAACTGGTCTTCCCCCAGCCCGAGGCCATGCCCGACCGGTTCGAACATCTGGCCTTCGAACGCTTCTGGCTGCAGCCCATGGACGGCCCCGACCAGGCGGCCAACACGGCGGCGGCCATCGACTATTGCCTGACCCACCCCAAATGGCGGCTCAGCGTCCAGACCCACAAATATATCGGCGTAAGATGAGCGTTTTCGAGATCACCAAGGCCGCGACCTTCGATGCGGCCCATCATTTCCCCAATGAACCGGACGGGAGTCCGTATCGCCGGATGCACGGCCATTCCTTCTCGGTCGAGGCGACCGTCCGGGGCGAGGCGCTGGACAGCCATGGCTGGGTCGCGGACCTGGGAGCCCTGGACCGGGCGTTGAAGGCCGCTGCGGAGGAGCTGGACCACGGCCTGCTCAACGAGAAGCCGGGCCTGGAGCTGCCGACGCTGGAGAATCTGTGCCTGTGGTTCGCCGAGCGGCTCAGGCCCGGGTGGCCGGGGCTCAGCCGCGTCACGGTTTCGCGGCCGACCATCCACGAACGCTGCGTCCTGACCCTTTAGGTCAGCAGTCGCGGCCCTGGCGTCGCCGGGCTTCACAACGACGCTGCTCGCGCTCATAGGCGCGCTGTTCGCGCTCGCGCCGGGCGCGGGTTTCCTCGTCCGAGGTGGTGACCGCATCGACGCCGGCCCCGATGACCGCGCCTGTGGCCTTGGCGGCGCCGCCCACAACCGCGCCGGCCGTGCCGACGACCGCGCCGACCACACAGCCCTGCAGCAACAGGCTTGCGCCAATGATGGCGAGAAGGCCGCCAGCCGGTCTGATAGATGTCGTCATCGCGCCTTCTCCCGGGTCTTCGACAGGGTTAACCGGCAATCATGAACGCTATCTGACCCGGACTGCGGGCGGTCGTGGCGGAAGGTTGGTGGGCGGCGAGGGGTTCGAACCCCCGACCCCCTCGGTGTAAACGAGGTGCTCTGACCAGCTGAGCTAGCCGCCCGTCCACGAACACGTGGAATGATCGCGTCCTAGAACCGGAAGCTGGCTCTCAGGAACAGCATGTACCGGATGTAGTCCTCGATCATTTCGGCGTCGGCGCTGATCGACAGCATGCCAAGCTCGTTGCCGATATTGACCCGCATGCCCAGAATCGGACCGCCGCCCTCGATCGAGCCGCCGCCGAGGGTGAAGTCCGGACCGCCCGAGCGGAAGCGGGCGATGGTCTCGCCGGGATCGACCGAGATGTTCTGGCGCCAGCCGACCCGCAGCTCCGGCCGAAGCCAGCTGTTCTCGCCCATCGACATGCCGAAATTGACCGCGGCCACGGCCGAGAACATGTGGCCGTCACGGTCGTCGATATCGAGATCGAAGCCGTCGCCGCCGCCGGACTCGCTGTGGCCTTCCTCGCTCAGTGAGAAGAATTCGGCATAGGCCTCGGGCCGGATGCTGAAGCGGCCGTAGTTGCGCTCGTAGGAGACGCCCCCGGCCGCCGCGAGGGTGAAGCCGTTCCACTCGGATTCATTGGACAGGTTCAGCCCGCCGCCGACGAGCCGCCGCTCGGAGCTGAAGCTCGCATAGCCCGCAGCCGCCCGCGCCCAGGTGGTCCAGTACTGGCCCTGGGCGCGCCAGTAGAGGCCCAGCTCGATCAGGTTGGCGGAGAGCCGCTCCTCGGCCTCGGACTCGGGATCCTCAAGATCGGATGTCGTGAAGGCAAGAGATACGCCGACGGCGCCGAGGCCGGTGCCGCGCTCGACTCCGCCGGCGATGCCGAAGCCTTCCGAACGGAAGCCATAGGTGTCGGTCTTGTCCTTGTCGGCGTAGAAATTGATCTCCTGCACCCAGGCGCTGGTTTCGCCCGGCGCGGCCGAGGCGTTGCGGCCGGTCAGGGCACGGGTGACCGCGTCCACGCCCGAGGCCAGCGACAGAAGCGGCCCGCCGGAGTGGTCAGGCAGCAGCTGTTCGTAGAGGCTGATGAAATCCTCCCGCCCGGCCTGGGCCAGGAAGGCGTCCCGCAGCGGGATGGCGCCCGGGCTTCCGAGCGCGGTGTAGAAGGAGTCGAACATCGCCGCTTCGGAGGCGATGAGGTCAGCCTCTGCGGCGGTCCGCTGGCGGACATCGGCGAAGACCTGGCCGGCGGCGACATCGGCGCCGACATCGACCACATAGAGGTAAGGCGAGTTCTGTTCGACCGAGGTCAGGTCGACCGCGCCATAGTTCAGCGTGGTCGCATCGATCAGCGTAAAGCGTCCGGGAGCGGAAAGAAGCGAGGCGAAACGGACTCCAAGGCCCGCGCCGTCCGCCAGGGTCGCGGTTCCGGAGACATTCCAGCCGCCCGACGTGCCGGACGCCCCGTCCAGGGACACGATCAGGGAGCCGTCTGCGCCGACGGTCAGGTCGCTGATGTCCGTCGGCGTCGTTTGCCTCGCATCAAGGACGCCGTTGGCGACATTGATGCTGAGGACGCCGTCGCCGTTAAAGATGCCCCCGCGAACCTCGGCCCCGCCCGAGATCGACAGGACGTCGGCCCCGGCGCCGAAATAGATGTCACCAAGAACCCGGCCGTTACGGATATCGACCGTGTCGGCGCCCGAGCCCAGCCGGATGTCCCCGGCGATAATCGGTTCGCTGCCGTCGGTTACGCCGTCGCCGTCACTGTCGGGGTCGGTGGGCGTCGGCACGCTGGCGACACCGTCCTGGATCACCGAAACGCCGGTGGTGTTGGCTGAGACGTCGATGGCCGTGGTCCGGCCGGTAACGGGGTCACCCGCCTCATTCGGACTGAGGGTCGCCTGCAGCGACCTGAGGTTGGTGATCGAGGTCAGGGTCCCGCTGAGATCGAGAATGGCGGTCGTATTGGCCGCGCCGCCGCCAGCCGCCGCGAGTATCGAGCCGCTGTTGATGAAGCTGGACAGGGACGCGCCGGCGTCGATGCGGACGGCGGCGACCTCGACGGCTATTGAACTGGAGCTCGCCCCGGTGACCGCGCCCAGGTTCTGGAATGTCGGCGCCGTTGTTCCGGCCCCGAGACGAACGGCGGTCGAATCGGCTTCGAACGACAGGGCGGCCATTGTTCCCTCGTTCCGGATGCCGCCCTGGATGTTCACGGCCTGGCCAGGCCCGCCTTCGAACACGACGGCATTGGCTGCGAAACCATCATAGACGCCGAGCCCCGAAACCGCGCCCTGATTGATGAAACCGTAGGCGCTGTCGCCCGCGCCAACCATGCCCAGGGTGATGTTCCGGTCGCCGGATCCGACGAGAACAGCGGCGCTGGAGCCATAGGAGATTATGTTCGCCGCGGCCTCGCCGGCCGCGGCGGTGGTCGACGGGCGGGCGAGCAGAACGCCCCCGGCGACATTTCCCGCAATCCGGAGCGCCGGGCCGCCGATGAGCAGATCATCGGCGTCAAGATCCTCGAGGAACAGGGCGCCGCGGTTCTGGGGCGTTTCGACGAAACCCTCCGGGCGCTCGGCCGGACGCGTGGTGTAGCGGAAGCCGCTCGCCGACAGGGCGGACTGGACCAGGAGGGCCCCGCCGACGTCGCCTTCGATCGAGGCTCCGACAGAACCTGCTCCAATGACGTTGATGCCCCCGATCAGAGTCACGTTGCCGCTGACCGAACCGGTTGTGCGCAAGCCGTAATTGCCGTCGCCCCGGACGGTGATGGTCCCGTTGGTCGTGAGATTGCCGGTCAGCGGGGCTTCGAGGGAGATGCCATAGGAGTTGTTGCCGGCGACCACGATGGCCCCGGTGCTCTCGAGCAGAATGTTGCCGACAAGGGGGGAGCCGCCGACCACGCGCAGGCCGTAACGGCCGGTGCCGCGAGCGAAGGGGCCGTCGTCGTCGCCGTCTCCATCCGTATCGAGGACGGTGTCGGCCGAGATGTCGTCGAGGACGGTGACGGTCCCGCCCAGGGTGATGTCAGCGGTGTTTCCGCCCAGGACCAGCACGCCCGTGGACCCGTCGGCGGACGACCCCATATTGATCTGGCTGCTGGCGTCCATATCGAAATCGTGACTGGAATCCACCGTCACCGCGACACCGCTCGTCAGGGTTATCGCGCCGCCGCTGCTGATGCGGATATCGTCCGGACCCGTTCCGGTCGCATTCGCCGTCGTGATGGGCGTCGTACGCGCAGTCGAGATGACGACTTCGGCCAGGGCGCCGGACGCGATCATCAGGGGAGCGATCGCAACCGCGGTCGCAAGTAGAATACGCATTCGGAAGTAACCCCTGTGGACGAGACGCGCAGAGTCGTCAGCGTTCCCTAACAGGGACCATGCCGACGTGCCCCAAGTTTCTCGAATTTGAGGCGAATGCAAGGCCGAACGCGCGTGGGCGTAGGATGTGGCCTGTCCGGAACCAGGGAATTGTGATACTGTTGTGATATCATTTCCATATCGACAGGAGGGGCGGATGGCCGCCGCACGCTCGACATTCGCGGCAGGGGCAGACCGTGTCCGCCAGCCCGGCGGCTGTGAACCGCGGCCGGGCCGCCGCCTCAGCGCGCTTTGCCGCTGATATGGCCCGTCCGAACAAACCTTTCCTGTTGCGGGCGTCTCCGGGCGTCATGGCTGCTGTCGAGAAACTGGCCGCGGTCGAGCTGAGATCGGTCAACGCCCAAGTCGAGATCCTGCTGCGCGAGGCCCTGCAACGACGCGGAGTGAACGCGTCCGGAGACCCGCCGTCCACGGACGACGCTTGAGCTTCGCGCAAAGCGGAGCTACGGGCCGGGCATGGTGAAGTCGCATATGTCCAGGGTCCGCAAGGCCCGCCGGTTCCAGAAGCGCTCCCGGCGCGGGGGAGCCTCGAGCGTAAGCGAAGCCGAACGCGAACTGATGAGCCTCGCGGGTCTGGAAGTCCAGGAAGGCGAACTGCGTCTGATCCCCGGCTGGGACGAGGAAGTCTCCGAGACGCTGGCGGCCACCAGGGCCGCGGCAGAAGACCTCAGACCGCGCCTCGTCGACACGACCATGCTGTACGCGCCCCGCTCGGGCGGGGTGAAGCGCTATCTTCTTTCGAAAAAGGCCTGGTTGGAGACGGAACGCCCCGGCGTGGCCCATTCCCTCGTCGTCCCGGGCGCCCACCACAGGGCGGGGGACGACGGCATTGTGCAACTTCACGCGACAAAGCTGCCGTTCGGCGACGGCTATCGCTGGCCGACCTCGGTGCGCCGCTGGGGGGCCTGGGTCGCCTCGCTACACCCGTCGATCATCGAGGCCGGCGACCCCTATACGCCGGGGCAGGGGGCCCTTGAGGCCGGCCAGCGCGCCGGCTGCCCGGTCGTCGGCTTCTGCCACTCTGACCCGGCCGGCCTTGCGGCCCTGCATTTCGGCGAATGGGCCAAGAAGCCGGTCGAAAAGCGCTGGGCCCGCCTGTTCGGCCAGTTCGACCGCGTCATCTCGCCGAGCCGCTTCATCGCCCGTCGGCTGGAGGAGGCCGGGGTCCGCGACATCGTCGTCCGGCCGCTGGGCGTCGAGATCGACACCTTCCGTCCGGACCGAGGCGACCGCGACTGGCTGCTGAAGAAACTGAACCTGCCAGCCTCGGCGCGTTTGCTGTGCTTCGCCGGCCGTCCGGCGCGGGAGAAGAACATCAACGTCCTGATCGAGGCGGTTCAGGCGCTCGGCGATCCCTACCACCTGATCCTGGTCGGCGCCGGTGCGGGCATGCCGGCGGAAGAGCGGGTCATCTCCCTGCCGTATGAGGCCAATCCCAAGGCCGTGGCCCGGATCATCGCCAGCTGCGACGCCTTCGTCCACGCCAACGACAAGGAGCCGTTCGGCCTGATCGTGCTCGAGGCCATGGCCTGTGGCCGACCCGTCGTCGGCGTCAATGCCGGGGGCGTGAAGGAGACGGTCGACGACACCGTCGGCCAGCTGGCGAAAAGCGCCGATCCGCGCGACTACGCCGCCGCTATCGAGGCCCTGTTCGCCCGCGATATCGAGGCGCTCGGCGTCGCCGCTCGCACCCGCACGGTGGAACGGTTCGCCTGGAACCGCGTGTTCGAGGATCTGAGCTCCGTCTATGCCGAGGTCAGCGGCCAGCCGGCCTTCGCCGAGCCCGCGAGCCGGACAGACCCACGTTCCGGTTCGGACGGGCCGCCTCGTCCGCCGGTCCTGGCTGCCTGAACGGGGATTTGAGACCATGAAACGCCAGGTCCTCGCCGCTGTCGTCTCGTTGCTGACCGCCGGTTCGGCCATGGGCCAGACCGTGGTCCTCGTCCGCCATGCCGAGAAAGTCGACGCCAGCGCCGATCCGGTGTTGTCCGAGGCGGGACAGCGTCGCGCGGTGGACCTCGCCGTCGCGCTCAGCGGCTCCGACCTGACCCATGTCTTCACCTCCCCGCTCCAGCGCACCCGGCTGACGGCCCACCCGGCCGCCGAGGCGCACGCGATCAACCCGGAAGTGATTTCGCTGGAGGGCGGGACCGAGGCCCATGTCCGCAGGGTGGCCGAACGCATTCGCAGCCTGCCGGCCGACGCCGTCGTGCTGGTGGTCGGTCACAGCAATACCGTGCCGCTCATCGCCGGGGCGCTGGGCGAAACCGGTCCGTCAGAGATGGCCGACTGCGAATATGACCGGCTGACCGTGATCTCCGTCGAGGACGACGGCGACTCCCCGGCCGTCGTCGCCCGCTACGGGGAGGCGGCGAACTGCTGAGCAAATCGGCAAGCTCCTCCAGCAGGCCAGGGTAACTTGCCGCTTGTCATCCCCGACGGAGCGAAGCGAAGATCGGGGACGGCGCCCGCCACTCTCCGGTCCCTCCCGGACAGCCCGTTTGGGCTGAGCCGGGAGACGGGCGGAAGTCTTTCCGCTCGCTGGAATCGCATCGCTGCCCGAGGGACAAGCCCTTGCCTCCCATGCGGTGGCAGGCTTGCTCCCGGCTCAGCCCAAGAGGGCTGTCCGGGAGGCCAGAGAGGAGGGAGACTTCAACCGTCCCGGCTCTCCGCTTCGCTTCGGCCGGGATGACAAAGCGTGTGGAATTAGCCTGGCGGGTCAGCGGCCGACAGCGCCGCCCAGGCGCGCTGGTCCGCTTCGCTGGCCCATTCGTCAAACACTGCGAACGGATCGTCGTCCATCGGCTCTTCGCGCTCGTCGTCTGTGTCGTCAGCCATCACGCACTTTACATCTTGAGCTCCGACTCGCGAGCCGTGCTGGCTACTGTCGCACCTCGCGAATCGCGACCCCATTGACCTCGAAGACCTTGGCCCCGACGCCGACGTAGATCGGGAGGCGGTTCTGGAGAGACAGAAAGACGTGGGTTTCGACCGGCGTCTGCGAGACGATCTGGCTGACGAACAGGCCAACGGGCTGTCGTCCAGCCGACGGAACCGGTTTCGGCATGGCCAGACAACTGGTGGACAGCTGGTCGCGACCGAGAACGCTCAGGCCGTCGGCGCTGACGGTGAAGCGATAATGGCCGCCCATCGGCACGATGTTGGCGTCGGTCGTCGAGGTCAGCAGCCAGACCAGCCAGCCGTCGCTGTCCGGATCGTCGGCGACGACGGAGTTCATGTTGGGGCCGCAGCGCAGGCGGCCGATGTTCGCCCCGGCCGTCAGGCGAGCGTTGAACCGCGCCAGTTCCTGTTCCGACAAGACGCCGTCGGCGACGATCTCGACCGCGCCCGCCCGGCCGTCCCGGACCACGACGTCCCAGCCAGGCCGGACGACTTCGCCCTCGCGCGCCACGAACCGAACCCGCTGGTCCTCGCCGTCAGGAACCACGATCCATCCGGCCAGTCCGGGCGGCGGCGCGCCCTCGAACCGGGCCATCAGCGCGTCGGTTGCGACCCAAGCCGCGACATCCTGTCGATAGATTTCCTGCCCCATGGCCAAAATCTTCGACAGCGGCCATTCTGCGATCGGGACCGGCATCGGAGACGCTGTCTGCGCCAGCGTCGGGGCGTGGCAGGCGAGGGCGAGCCCGAAGGCGAGTGCGGCGGCAACTCGCATGGTCAACTCCCGGTTTGCGGGAGCAGCCTAGTCCTACACGTCCAGATCAGCCACCGCGAACTGGGCATTGTCCTGGATGAACTGGAACCGGGCCTCGGCCTTCTTGCCCATCAGCCGTTCGACCAGATCCTCGATCTCGTCTTCCGAGGCCGGCACCGTGACCCGCGCCAGGGTGCGCTTCTTCGGGTCCATGGTGGTCTCCTTGAGCTGGGAGGCCATCATCTCGCCCAGGCCCTTGAAGCGGCCGATCTCGACCTTCTTGCCCTTGAACACCGTGGCCAGCAGTTCGTCGCGGTGGGCGTCGTCGCGCGCATACTCCGACAGCGGCCCCGCGCTGATCCGGTAGAGCGGGGGCAGGGCCATGAACAGCCGGCCCTGACGGATGGTCTCGGGCATCGACCGGTAGAAGAAGGTGATCAGCAGGGCCGCGATATGGGCCCCGTCCACGTCGGCGTCGGTCATGATGACGATACGCTCATAGCGCAGGTCGTCGATGTTGAACCGGCTTCCCGGCTGGACGCCCAGCGCCAGGGCCAGGTCGGACAGTTCGATATTGGCGCGCAGCTTGTCGGCCGTGGCCGAGGCGACGTTCAGGATCTTGCCGCGCAGGGGCAGGATGGCCTGGGTCGTGCGGTCGCGCGCCTGTTTGGCCGAGCCGCCCGCCGAATCGCCCTCGACGATGAACAGTTCGGTCCCATTGGCCGACTGGCGCGAACAGTCCGACAGCTTGCCGGGCAGGCGCAGTTTGCGCGTGGCCTGGGCCCGCTGGACCTCCTTGTCCTTGCGCCGCTTCAGCCGGTCCTCGGCCCGCTCGATGACAAAGCCGAGCAGGGTGTTGGCCTGTTTCGGGCTCTCGGTCAGCCAGTGGTCCAGCGGGTCGCGCATCAGCTGTTCCACCAGCCGCTGGGCGTCGGGGGAGGAGAGGCGGTCCTTGGTCTGGCCCTGGAACTCGGGATTGCGCACGAATACGCTGATCAGGGCGCCGGCGTTGGCGATGACGTCCTCTGCCGTGATCAGCCCGGCGCGTTTCTCATTGGTCAGTTCGCCGTAGGCCTTGAGACCTTTCACCAAGGCGGCGCGGAAGCCGGCCTCGTGGGTGCCGCCGTCCGGCGTCGAGACGGTGTTGCAATAGGAAGAAACGAAGCCGTCGGCCTCGCCGAAGCCGATCGGGCTCCAGGTCACGGCCCATTCGACCGCCCCGGCCTCGCCCTTGCGCTCGACCCGGCCGGCGAAGGCCGGGGTCACGGTCTCGATCTCGCCGATTCGCTCGGACAGGGCGTCGGCCAGGCCATTGGGGAAGTGGAACACCGCCTCGGCCGGGGTGTGGTCGGTGATCCGTTCGGGCGCGCAGGTCCAGCGGATCTCGACGCCGCGGAACAGATAGGCCTTGGACCGGGCCATGCGGAACAGGCGGGCGGGCTTGAAGGCCGCGCCGACCCCGAAAATCTCCTCATCCGGTTTGAACCGGATCAATGTGCCCTTCTTCTTCGACGGCTGGACCTGGACGATCGAACCCAGCGGCAGGCCGCGGCTGAAAGACTGTTTCCACTCATGGCCGTCGCGCCAGACGGTGACGTCCAGCCGCTCGCTCAGGGCGTTGACGACCGAGACGCCGACGCCGTGCAAACCGCCGGAGGTTTCATAGGCCTTGCCGGAAAACTTGCCGCCCGAGTGGAGGACGGTCATGACCACCTCCAGCGCCGACTTGCCCGGATGTTTGGGGTGGGGATCGACCGGAATGCCGCGGCCGTCGTCCTTGACCGCCAGCCAGCCGTCGGCGTCGAGATCGACGGTGATCAGCTTGGCGTGACGGGCCACGGCCTCGTCCATGGCGTTGTCGAGCACCTCGGCGAACAGGTGGTGCAGGGCCCGCTCGTCGGTGCCGCCGATGTACATGCCCGGGCGTTTGCGGACCGGCTCCAGCCCCTCCAGCACCTCGATCGACGAGGCCGAATAGCTGCCGGCCAGCGGCGGCGCGGACGGGGCGGGGGCCGACGTCGGGGCCGCGGGGCGCACAGGTTCGGGTGCCGGCTTCGGCGCCGCGGCCTGCGGCGTCAGGGCCGCGTCGGGTTCAGGCGTCGGCGCCGGGCCTTGCGGCTCGGGGATGTCATCGAACAGGGAAGGCGCGGCGGTGGGACCCATGCGGATACTGTGAGACGATTCGGGGACCGGTCTGGTAGGCCCGGCGGCGCTTCTCCACAAGCGGGGCGGCGGGAACTGCCATCGTGGCGGGCGACGGCAGGACCGCGCGGGTCAGGGCCGCCAGGAACAGCACCCAGTGCAGGCCCTGATGCGCCATCAGTATGCTTTCCGACAGGCTCAGCACGAAGAAGGCGGCGAGAAAGCCCAGCGCCCACCAGCCCTCGCGCAGGCCGGCGCCGGTCGAGCGGAGCAGCGCGATCATCGTGGTCGCGACCATCAGCGCCCCGACGAGAAGCGTTCCGGGCCAGCCGAGCTGCACCAGCAGGTCGATCCAGCCATTGTGCGCCGACGGCACGGTCCAGCCGGTCTCCTTGCGCACCCAGTCGGCCGGAGCGGACTCCCCCTCGCGACCCCAGAAGGCGCCGTAGCCGTAGCCGGTCCACGGCCGGTCGGCGACCTTGCGCATCAGACTGTCCCAGATGTCCGTTCGCCCGGTCAGCGACGGATCCTTGCCGAGCAGCTCAAGAATGGCGACCGAATGGCTGTCCCACAGCCAGAACGCCGCGCCCGCCAGCAGCGCGGCTACCCAGGCCGCGCACACGGCCGCCACGGGACCGCCGCGCCGCACGGCCCAGAAGCCGCCGATCAGGCCGAGCCCCACCAGCAGGCACAGCAGGGAGGTCTTCGACTGGGTCGCCAGCACCAGACCGCTGGACAGGACCAGGCTGATGGCGGGCAGAAGCCGGCGCGGATCCGGCGAAGCGAGGCAGGCGGCCGCGCCGATGGCGCCGAGCGCCATCACCGCCCCCATCTGGTTCTTTTCATACCAGAGGCCGCGCCACAGGCCGGCGTTCTCGAACTGGTGCACGCCGATGGCGGGGAAGGCGAAGACCATCACCAGACTGCCGACCGCCATGACCAGCGACGTATGCATCAGCAGCCGCGGCAGATGCGGCCCGCGGAACACGGCCCCGAGATAGAGGGCGAAGCCGCAGCTGATGGCCAGGGCGATGACCCGGCGCATGGTGGTGACGAAATCGATCGACCAGTAGCGCGAGGCGAAGGCCAGGCCGACGAGGGCGACGATGACGATCATGGCCGGCCAGGCCCGCCAGAGCCGCTCGATCCGGAACAGCAGCAGGGCCGCAATGGCCGCATAGGCCGGCAGCCAGACCAGCCGCAGCACCGGCGTCTCTTCCTGCAGGGGTGCGAACACCGGCCCGATCAGGGCCCCGGTCAGCATGGCGATGATGACGCCGCAGATGACCCGCTCCCACAGGCTGGGGGCAGGCTCGGTCAGGACTGCGTCTGGACGGGATTCGCGCACCGGTACAGGGTCGGGCAACGGGCTTAACGAAGGGTTGGGGCGGGACCACCCCGATGCGGGGGTCCTGGCGACAACGGGGTCTGGCGGAGCTGCGCCGACTAAGCCATAGATTGTGCCCGGAAGAGGGGATGTCGAGGCATGCGAATTCTATCGGCCCTGGCGCTCTTGCTGGCGATTGTGCTCGTTCAGGCCTCGCCCTCGGCGGCGCAGACCCGGCCCGAGGCGGCCGAGCCAGCCGAGTTCGAGGTCAAGGCCGATCTGGTAAGGCGCTATTTTGTCGTCATCCAGTTCGAGAAACTGATGACTGTCTCGATGGAGTCGCTGATGGGCTCCATGATGGGGAATACGGCCCTTCCCGAGGACAAGATCGCCCTTATGCGCGAGGCCGCGCTGGAAGCCTATGCGGTCATTCTCCCCCAAATGATCGAGGCCAATGTCGCCATTTATGCCGAGGCTTTCACGGTCGAGGAACTGGAAGGACTTGTCGCCTTCTACGAAAGCCCGATCGGCCAGTCCGTTATGGTCAAGTCGGTCATGCTTTCGCGGGGGGCCGGCGAAGTTTTCGAGCGGTTCCAGCCGTTGATCCAGGAGGAGATGATGAGGCAGCTGTGCGTCCGGATCGACTGCCCGGCCAACGCCATGCCCCTGCGTGCGCCCGCCAAGCGCTAGGCCTTCTCCACAAACGTATCTATCACCTTCTTCTCCCCGGCCTTCTCGAAGTCGATCAGCAGTTTGTTGCCCTCGATGGCCGTCACCGCGCCGTAGCCGAATTTCTGGTGGAAGACGCGCTGGCCCTTCGACCAGTCGCCGCCCGCCTTCGGGTCCGCCGTGGCCAGCAGCCGGCCGTCGCCCTCGATCAGCGTATGCCGCGCTGGTTTGGCCGCCGGGGCCCGGCCGGCGGTGAACGACTGCGCGCGCTTCCAGCCCGGCGAGGCATAGCCGGCGCCGAAGGTCGGCATTTCGTCCCAGCGGGACTTGGCGTCCTTCATGCCCGGCGTGACGCCGTAATAGCCGGTGTCGCTCTCGGCCTCGACGTGGTCGATCGGCAGTTCGTCGACGAACCGGCTGGGCAGTTGCGAGGTCCAGCGGCCGTAGACCAGCCGGTTGGCCGCGAACGAGATCCGCGCGTCCGACTTGGCCCGGGTGACGCCGACATAGGCGAGGCGGCGCTCCTCCTCGAGGCCCTTTTCGCCCTTCTCATCGATGCTGCGCTGGCTGGGGAAGACGCCTTCTTCCCAGCCCGGCAGGAAGACCAGCGGGAACTCCAGCCCCTTGGCCCCGTGCAGCGTCATGATCTGCACCGCATCGTCAGACCCGCCGCGATCCAGGTCCATGACCAGCGAGACATGCTCCAGATAGGCCGGCAGGGTCTCGAACTGCTGCATCGACTGCGTCAGCTCCTTGAGGTTATCCAGCCGCGTCTGACCCGTCGCCCGGTCGGCCTTCTGCATGTCGGTGTAGCCGCTCTCCTCCAGCACCGTCTCGGTCAGCTCCCAGTGGGTCGTGGTCCGGGCGAAGTCGCGCCAGCGATCGATGTCGCGCACGAAATTGGCCAGGGCCGTCCGCGTCCGCGCCTGCAATTCGTCCGAGACGATCAGGTCGCGAACGGCGCTCATGGCCGAGACGCCCGACAGGCGGGCAATCTGCAGCACCTTCTGCACCGAGGTGTCGCCGATGCCGCGCTTGGGCACATTGACGATCCGCTCGAAGGCCAGGTCGTCGTCTTCAGACAGGATCAGCCGCAGATAGGCGTGGGCGTCGCGGATCTCGGCCCTTTCGAAGAAGCGCGGCCCGCCGATGACCTTGTACGGCACGGCCAGCAGGACGAACCGCTCCTCGAAGGCCCGCATCTGGAACGAGGCGCGCACCAGCACCGCCATGTCCTTGTACGGCGTGCCGGCCCGGCGCGCGGTCTCGATCTCGTCGGCGACCAGCCGGGCCTCAGCCTCGCCGTCCCAGACGCCCCGCACCCGGACCTTGTCGCCGCTGGCGTCCTCGGTCCACAGGGTCTTGCCCAGCCGGTCGCGGTTGGCGGCGATCAGGCCCGAGGCCGCGCCCAGAATATGCTGCGTAGACCGATAGTTGCGCTCCAGTCTTACGACCTTGGCGCCGGGAAAATCGCGTTCGAAGCGCAGGATGTTGTCCACCTCGGCGCCGCGCCAGCCATAGATCGACTGGTCGTCGTCGCCGACGCAGCAGACATTGCCGGTCGATGACGTGAGCAGCCGCAGCCACAGATACTGGGCGACATTGGTGTCCTGGTATTCGTCGACCAGGATGTAGCGGAACCGTCGTCTGTATTCCTCCGCGATATCTGCGTGTTTCGACAGGATCGTCAGGTTGTGAAGCAGGAGGTCGCCGAAGTCGCAGGCGTTCAGACTGACGAGCCGCGCCTGATAGGCGGCGTACAGGTCATGGCCCTTGCCGTTGGCGAAATCCTCGGACGAAGGCAGTTTCTCCGGCGTCCAGCCGCGGTTCTTCCAGTGGTCAATCAGGCCGTTCAGCGACTTGGGCGTCCAGCGTTTGGTGTCCAGCCCCTCGGCCTCCAGCACCTGTTTGCAGACCCGCTCCTGATCGTCCGTATCCAGAATGGTGAAGGTTGATTTCAGCCCGACCAGCTCCGCATGCCGCCGCAGGATCTGCGCCGCCACCGAGTGAAACGTCCCCAGCCAGCGCAGCCCCTCGGCCGACGGCCCGATGAGGTGGGTGATCCGCTCACGCATCTCGCGCGCGGCCTTGTTGGTGAAGGTGACGACCAGCAGTTCCCACGGCCGCGCCCGCCCGGTGGCCAGGATGTGCGCCAGCCTTGTGGTCAGCACCCGCGTCTTGCCCGTCCCGGCTCCGGCCAGCACCAGCACCGGCCCGTCGACGGTCTCGACCGCCTCGCGCTGTTCGGGGTTCAGCCCGGCCAGATAGTCGGCGGCGGGGGCTTCTATCCCGCCGGGACCCCGCGAGCGGGCGAGGTCGGAAATGCGGGGGGCGGGGACGTCGGGGAGACTCATCGAGAGAACATAAGGGGCACGACGACGGATGTCAGCGGCGGCGTGCACATGAGCTGGCGGAACCAGCAAGCGTCGCCGTCGTTCCGCCAGCATCGACAGCCTGGGGAAGGGATTTTTCCATGACAGACAATAATTCGAACAACAGCGGCGGCGGCGGCAACAGCGGCATCGCCTTCATCGTCGGCGGCATCGTCGTCGTCCTGGCCATCGTGGCCTATTTCGTCTTCGTCCGCGGCGGCGCGCCGGAAACCAAGGACATTGATGTCGACATAAGCGTGCCCGAAGTCTCGGCCCCGGCGGTCCCGAGCGGGAACTGATCGATGACGGATCCCAACGTACCGCCGCCAGAGCGGCCCGAGGTGGTGCATCACACCACGATCAACAATCCGCCCGAGAAGCGGGGCGGCGGCAGCTGGCTGGCCTTTCTGATCGGCGGCCTGCTCGTTGTGGTGGCCATCATCGCCGTTGTGATGTTCTCGAACAACGGCGGCATCCCGACGCCGCAAGGCACGGATGTCGATGTCGATATCAACCTGCCGCAGATGCCGGATGCGCCGCGCGTGCCCGACCTGCCGCCGGTCGAGCCGCCGAGCCTTCCGCAGCCGAACCCCGCGCCTGCGAACTGACGCCGTCGCCGGCTGCGCTCCGATCAGCGCAGCCGGTAGGTGATCGTGGTCACGACCCTGATTTTCTTGTCCGGTGACTGGGTTTCGTCGCCGATCTCGTCACGCGCCAGGATCTGGAACGATCCCTGGGTCGCCTGCCGGATCGGCCCCAGCGGCGCGCCGGAATCCTCGGCGAACTGTTCGGCGCCGGTCCGGGCCGCAGCCGTGGCCTCTGCGATCATGGCCGGGCGCACGTTATTCAGCCCGGTGAAGACATAGGTGGGCCCGGAGAAGTCCTGCAGCACCACGCCCTGACGGACCAGATCGTTCAGCGCCCGCGTCGTGGCCTGGACGCGATCGACGTCCTGGGTGCGCACGATCACGGTCTGGGCGAGAATGAAGCGCGGACCGCCGTCCTGATTGCTGTACTCGCGGGATCGCCGGTCGGCCACCTCGAGCCGCCCGAGAGAGACGGCGTCGGCCGGATAGCCCTGGACCGTGAGAAACTGGCGCACCATGCCCAGATCACCGTCGATCCGGCCCTGAACCTCCGACAGCACCTCGCCCGAGGCGGTGAAGCGCAGGGGCAGGACCGCGAGGTCGGCCTTGACGTCACGCTCGGCCAGGCCGCGCACGCTGACGGTACGGTCCCCGACGCGGGCATTGACCACGCCCTGGCCGATCAGGGCCCCGCCGCCGATCATGCCGAGCGCCAGCAGGCCGCCGAACACCACCGCCGGGATCAGTTTTTCATTGCTCATGGTCGCTCTCCAGACCGGACAATGCGCCAACCCCGCCCGCTGTCAATCGGGCGACCCTTGTTCGGCGAAGGATCGGTCGCCCGAGGCCCAGGCCAGGGCCAGGAGCCGGCAGGCCGAAGCGAGGGGGGTCCGCCCGCGCCGCTCGTCGATCCGCTTCATCAGCCCCGCCTGCGACAGGCCGGTCTCCGCCGCGATCACGTCCAGAACCGTCCAGAATTCAACTTCCAGCGCCACCGAGGTAGCGTGTCCTGACAGGGTGACCGAGCGCTTTTTCAACATGGCGCGATCTTGGCACGTCGGCCGGGTCGAGGGCCATGGGAAGACGACCTGAACACCGTTCACCTGCGCGCGATTCCGCGCTATAATCGGTGTGTTCCTGCAGGGCCCGCCCATGACCGCCACCGCTGATTTCGCCGCGTCAGACCGTCTGCGCCCGCAGCGTCTCGAGCCGCTCAAGGCGTTCCGCGCCTTCCGCAAACTGGTCCGGAACAAGGAAGACACGGCCCAGGTGTTCGAGATCATGCAGGCCCTGTCCGGGCGCTCGATCGCGCGCGGCTACAATCGCATGCTGAAGACCATGGAGGGCGGGCGTCAGGCCTTCCTGCGCGAGGAACTGGCGCACAGGCTGGACGATCCCGTCTGGCTGGCCCGGTTCGGACCGGGCACGGTGGGCGCGGCCTATCGCGATTTCCGCGAGGCGCGCGGCTTCACCGCCGAGGGGCTGGCTGACGAGGCGCGCAAGGTCGCTCCTCTGGCCGACGCCCAGCATCCGGTGATCTGGTATTCGCGCCGCATCCGCGACGTTCACGACGTCTGGCATGTCCTGACCGGCTACGGCACCGATGCGCTGGGGGAGGCCTGTGTGGTCTCCTTCTCCTATGCCCAGACCCGCAATCTCGGCTTCGCCTTCATCGGCTGGGGCGCGGCCCGCGAGATCCAGCGCGAGGCGCCCTCCATCCCGGCCCGACGGGCCGTCTGGCAGGCTTACCGCAATGGCGGGGCCGCGCGCTGGCTGCCGGGGCTCGATTATGAGGCCCTGTTCGAACAGCCGCTGGAGGCCGTGCGCGCCCGGCTCAACATCCGCCCGGCGACCATCTACCAGGCCGTTCCGGCCGAGGTCCGGGCCGGACTAAAACTGCGCGGCTGATCGCGGTTCCCGGACGCCACAGGGCCGCCGTCTGATCTCCGGACGGAAACCGGCTTGCCCCGACCGGCGGCATCCTTCACTGGGCGTGCCGTGAACGCCCCTGCACCTGAGTCTCCCGTCGCCCGTCCGCCGATGTCGCGGACCACCCTGCTGGGCATCATCGGCGTGCTGATCTGCGCCGTGATCTGGGGCACCACCTGGTACGCCATCACCCTGCAGCTGGGGACGGTGCCTCCGCTGGCCTCGATCGTCTGGCGCTTTGGACTGGCTTCGGCGCTCCTGTTCCTGGGGTGCCTGATCTTCCGCCAGAAGCTGCGGCTGACCCGGGCCCAGCATCTGGCCGCCCTGGGGCAGGGGCTGTTCGCCTTCTCGATCAGCTACAGCTTTACCTATGCCGCCGAAGGTCTTGTGGCCTCGGCTATCGTCGCGGTGACCTTCGCCTCCCTGACCTTCATCAATCTGGTGCTGTTCCGTCTGGCCGCCGGTCAGAAGGCCGCCGCCGCCTCATGGGGCGGGGCCGTCCTCGGCCTGATCGGCGTCGCCGTCCTGTCAGGCGGCGAGGTGCTGAACGCCGGCTTCGACCGCCGCGCGGCCCTCGGCGTCGGTCTGGCCCTGATCGCCACCACCGCCTCGGCCTTCGGCAATTTCTTCGCCTGGAAGGGCCAGACCCACGGCTCGACGGCCATCCCCTCGACCGCCTGGGCCATGGCCTATGGCACCGGTCTGCTGGCCCTCTACGGCCTGGCCACCGGCGTGGAGTTCACCATCGACCCGACCTTCACCTATGTCGGATCGCTGCTCTATCTGTCCCTGTTCGGCTCGGTGATCGCCTTCGGCCTGTATTTCACCATCGCCCGGATGATCGGCTACGCCTTGGCCAGCTATATCTCGGCCCTGACGCCACCGATCGCCATGCTGGTCTCGGTGCTGTTCGAGGGGGCCCGGTTCGGCTGGCCGGCCCTGGCCGGTCTGGTGCTCGTCCTGTCCGGCCAGGCCCTGCTGATCCGCGCGCCCAAGGTCGCGGCGACCTAGGGGCGCCGGCCCGGGGTCACTCGTCGCGTTTGGCCCCGTCCAGAAGCCGGGCGGCGCGCTCGCGTTCGGTCTCGGCCCGGGTCCGGACGCCCTTCGTCAGCCCGTGCGCCGCGCGGTTGGCGGCCGCCTTGGCCTTTGCCCCGGCCTTCGCCCGATCCTTGCGCGCCCGGTTCAGATTGATGACCTCGCCCATGGCGGCCTCCGCGTTCGACCCGAGGATCGGTCGGGGCGTTCGCCCCGGCTTCGATCTCTCCGCGGCGAGCTTACCGCGAATTCACGCCAGTCCCCGCTGATATCGGGCGAGCCAGTTCCTATTTTCTGTGGGCGTCCGTTCCGGACGCCTCGGAGACGACCGCCTTGATCCGCCTGATCCTCAACATCCTGTGGTTCATCTTCGGGGGCTGGCTGTCCGGCCTGCTCTGGCTGTTCGGCGGCGCGGTCCTCGCCCTGACCGTCGTCGGCCTGCCGTGGACCTTCGCCGCCTGGCGGATCGCCGGCTATTCGTTCTGGCCGTTCGGCCGCGAAGTGGTCTGGGCCGGTGAGGCCGAAGGCAAGGACATCGGCTGTTTCGGCGTGGGCCTCAACGTCATCTGGTTCATCTTCGCCGGCTGGTACATCGCCCTGACGCATCTGCTGATCGCCCTGGCGGAGTTCATCTCCATCATCGGCATCCCCTTCGGCCTCAAGGACCTGCAGCTGGCGAAACTGGCCATGGCTCCGGTCGGGGCAACGATCCGGGACAAGCCCTGATCAGTCGTCGGCGCGCAGGACGTCCAGCATCATCTCGCGCAGGCGTCGTCACCCCACCTCTCGCGCCGCCCGAACCGCGCCTCTACACAGAAGGGACGGGTCAGGACGGTCATGGTCAGAAGCCGGTGAACAACCGGTCGAGGGCGCGGCGGATGTCGTCTTCGTGGGCCCCGAGATTTCCGACAAGGCGGCGCAAGGTCCGTCCCTCCACCCCGGCCATCTCTGAGATCACCAACACCAGCGGCTCGCCATCCAGCTCGATGTCGAGCTCCAGACCCGGAACCGTTCGCTGACTGTCGTTCACAAGCGGGGCGACGACCGCATCGTCGAAATCCAGCAACAGATGGGACGACAGAACAACGAGGCAGGGCGCGAACCGGCGGGCCTCGGGCGAGGGGTTCTCATAAACGTCGAACTGACGCATCTCACCAGTTCCGGAAATGATCTGAAAGCAGACCTCGTTCCCGAATCCGGCGGTTGTGGTCCTGGATCGCCTCGGCGTTCTCTTCGGCCCAGCGCCTGGCCCGCGCCTGGGCCCCGGCCGGATCGACCTTCTGCAGGTGCAGCCGAAGCTGGACCTCGCTCATGCCTGCGATAGAGATGCCTAGCCGCCGGGCCTGTTCGACCAGTTCCGGCTCGATCCCGACGTTCAGCTCAACCTTGCCCATGGCGGAAGGCTACCTCGAAACGCGGTTCCTCGCCACCAACCCGGAGCAGGCGCCGACCTCACCCCGGCGAGATCATCTTCTCAGGCCGCACCGCCTCATCGAACTCGGCGTCGGTCAGATAGCCGCCGCCGACCGCCTCCTCGCGCAGCGTCGTGCCGTTCCTGTGCGCCGTCTTGGCGATCTTCGCGCAGGCGTCATAGCCCAGCTTGCCGTTCAGCGCCGTCACCAGCATCAGCGAGTTGTCGAGGCCGCGCTTGATATTGTCCTCGCGCGGCTCGATCCCGACCACGCAGTTGTCGGTGAAGGACACCGCCGCATCGGCCATCAGCCGCACCGACTGCAGGAAATTATAGGCCATCACCGGGTTGAAGACGTTCAGCTCGAAATGCCCCTGGGAGCCGGCGAAGGTCACGGCGGCGTGGTTGCCAAACACCTGCACGCACACCTGCGTCAGCGCCTCCGACTGGGTCGGATTGACCTTGCCCGGCATGATCGACGAGCCCGGCTCATTCTCCGGCAGGGCCAGTTCGCCGAGGCCCGAGCGGGGGCCCGAGCCGAGGAAGCGGATATCGTTGGCGATCTTGAACAGCGAGGCCGCCACCGTGTTGATGGCCCCGTGGCTGAACACCATGGCGTCATGCGCCGCCAGGGCCTCGAATTTGTTCGGCGCCGTGACGAAGGGCAGGCCGGTGATGGCGGCGATCCGCTCGGCCACCTGTTCAGCGAAGCCGACCGGGGCGTTCAGCCCGGTGCCCACGGCGGTGCCGCCCTGGGCCAGCTCCATCAGCTTGGGCAGGGTCTGTTCGATCCGCTCGATGCCGTTGGCGACCTGCTGGGCATAGCCGCCGAACTCCTGGCCGAGCGTCAGGGGCGTGGCGTCCTGGGTATGGGTCCGGCCGATCTTGATGATGTGGTCCCAGGCCTTCGCCTTGGCGGCCAGCGCCGCATGCAGATGCTTCAGCGCCGGGATCAGGTCGTTGACCACCTGTTCGGCGCAGGCCACGTGCATGGCTGTCGGGAAGGTGTCGTTCGACGACTGGCTCATATTGACGTGGTCATTGGGGTGGACCGGCTTCTTCGAGCCCATCTCCCCGCCCAGCATCTCGATCGCCCGGTTCGAGATCACCTCATTGGCGTTCATGTTCGACTGGGTGCCCGAGCCGGTCTGCCAGACCACCAGCGGGAAATGGTCGTTCAACCGGCCTTCGATCACCTCGTCGGCCGCCTTGACGATGGTCTCGCCGATGGCCGGGTCCAGCTTGCCCAGTGCCATATTGGTCTCGGCCGCGGCCCGTTTGACGATCCCCAGGGCGCGCACGATCGGCAGGGGCTGTTTCTCCCAGCCGATTTTGAAATTCCCCAGCGACCGCTGCGCCTGCGCGCCCCAGTAGCGGTCCGAGGCGACCTCGATGGGGCCGAAGGTGTCGGTTTCGCTGCGGGTCTGGGTCATGTCGGGCGGGCCTTCAGGCGTGGCGGAGATTTGCGCGGCGGTGTAGCACGGGCCGGCGGACGGGCAAGGCGCCCAGGCGAGGACGGCTGGATGACGGCAGGCTGGATCGGTATCGGCAAGGTCCGCGCGCGCGCGACCGGCGACACGGTCGAACTGACCATCGACGGCCTGACCACCCAGGCCAAATACTACAAGCCGCTGGTCTATGAGTTCATGCGCAAGGAGTGGAGTTCCCGCCCGAGCTGGGGCGACTTCACCGTCGAGATCCTGATGGAGCATGTCGGCGAGCCGCCGCACATCGACCTCGACAACCTCGCCAAGGCCCTGCTCGACGCCATCAAGGGCTATCTGTTTCACGACGACGCCCAGGTCGCCCGCCTGCTGGTCGAGCGCCGTGAGGGCGAGCGCGAGCGAATCACGATCCGGGTGTTTCCGTGCAAAACCTGACCCTCTCCCTTCGGGAGAGGGCTTGAGCGCACGACGGTGTAGCCGTCGTCCTTGCGCGAAAGGGTGAGGGTCGACTGTTCGAGGGCGGCTTCGCCGCCTCCACCATCCGAGCCTCATCCGTGCGGCTTCGCCGCCCACCTTCTCCCAATGGGAGAAGGGACAATCATGGCGACCGGTTGAACCGCAGCGTCGGCAGCCGCAACTGCATCTCCGCGCCGACGAACATCTGCGGCTCCGACGCCGGGCTGACGCCGCGCTCGACCTCCTTGCGCGCCACGCAGGCGCGGGTCGCCGCCGCCAGGGCTAGGAAGTCGGTCGCCGTCGGCAGGGTCTCGATCACGCAGCCGTCGAACCACGGCCATCTCTCGTCGGCGCCGCAGCCGAACGAGGTCCGCTCGCGGCTGGCGGCGGTCAGCACCATCCGGTTGGGGGCCGCCAGAGCGTTGACGAAGATGCCGGAATAGCAGGCCGAGACGATCACTACGGTCGGTCGGGCCCCGCAGGCGGTCCGGACCAGATTGGCCATCATGTCGGGCGTCATCGGCGGCGCCTCACCGAACACCATGGCCGTCGGCACGCCATGCGAGGTGAAATACAGCAGACAACCCGCCGTCCCTCGCGCCGCCGTGGCGTAGAGCCCGTCCACCACGTCAGAGGCCGACGTCGGCTGTGGAACGTCGGGCCGGAGGCTGTAGTCGATCATGGTCGCGCGCGGAAACCCGGCCCCCGCGAAACCCTCGACCAGATCACGCCGCGCATTGTCGAAGGCCTCGATCGGCCGGTCGGCTCCGTCGCGCCAGTCCGCCGAGACGATCAGCGAGGTCCAGCCCTGGAACCGCCCCGCTGTCTGCGTCGGCTCGGCCCGAACGCCGCCGGCGCACGCCCAGACGGCCAATACGATGATCAAGGCCCGCCCCATGCGCCTCTTCCCACGGTGTTTCCGGGTCAGACTAACAAGGGCGTCGAAGAGGGGAAGCCTCTACTTCTTGCGGAACTGGTCCAACGAGACGACCTTGGGGCCGTCATCGCCGCCCGTCGGCGGCGCACGGTCAGGCTCGACAGGGGCTGTCTCGGCCGCGATCTCCTCCACCGGGGCCGGGGCCTCGAACTGCAGCAGGAACTGCACCGACGGATCGTAGAAGCGGGTCACGGCGGTGTAGGGCATGGCCAGCACCTTGGGCATGCCGCCGAATTTCAGCATGACGGAAAATTTCGTCGGCTCGACCTTCAGGTCCCAGTACTGGTGCTGCAGCACGACCGTCATCTCGTCCGGATATTTGGCCATGATGTCGGGCGGGACGCTGACGCCCGGCGCCCGGGTCTTGAAGGTGACGTAGAAATGGTGCGCGCCCGGAATGCCGTCGGGCAGGGCGGCGCGTTCCAGAGCCGCACGAATGACCCCGCGCAGGGCGTCCTGCGCCAGCTGCTCATAGTGCATCTCGTCGACGGGGGGCGTCTCTTCGGCCATGGGTCGCCTCGGCTGTTCGCCGCGACTGATAGCGGCGCGCGGGCGTCGGCGGAAGGCGCCAAGATGGTGAAAGCGCCAACCGTTCGCTGGCGGGCCCGCACATCGTCCTTCAGAATGAGTGGCGGGGAGAGGTGGAGGGCTTCTGTTGGCAGGCGCCCTCCGGGCCCCGCCTGAGGAACTGATCCCCCAGGACTTAAGTGTTCGAAATCACCCGAACCGCTTACGCGGCGAGAGCGACTTCTCCAGCGAAGTTATCGTTCGCAGTTAGAAAATGGCCCGATACGGTGGGCCAGGACGAGCGAAAGCAGTCTTCTTTACACGTCCGTCGATGCTAGTCGGCCCCATATGCCTCCGCCGATAACGCGGGGAGAAGATGGTGGAGCCGCCGGGAATCGCACCCGGGTCCGGTCCGCTTATTACAAGCGCGTTTATCGCCATATCCGGAGCAAGCCCCGGCATCACTGATATAGGCTCTCCATGGCGGGCTTCCAAGGCCTCAGATGACTCCGGCGCCGGACCTCAGTCCCCGGTGTCCTCTCGCAGCGCCCGGCGCGACGCCTCCAGCCCCTCACGATAGGAGTCGCCGTCGCCGAAATCGCTGAAGCCGGCATAGCGGCCGTGCGACCCCATCAGCCGCCGGGTGTGTTTGATCGGGCACCAGTACTGCTCGGTCCGCGCGCCGATCTCGCGGGCATAGGCGATGACGCCGTTCACATAGGAGCAGTAGGCGCAGTTCAGCTTTTCGATGGCGTTCAGATACGGCAGGCCGGTCCGGTCGAAGATCATGTAGCGGCCCCTCGGGACCTGCGGGATGCCGTAAACGCGAAAGCAGATCGCCTGGTAAAGCGACACCCACAGATCGACCACCGCGAACGGCAGGATCAGCGAATAGATCACCGGGGCGCTGAGCACATGCAGCACCGACGCGCCGGAAATGTATTTCATCAGGTGGACGCGGCGTTCCTCGAGCCGGCGCAGCGCCTCCTCCTCGAACCGCGCCCGGCCATGCTCCAGTCCGAACCGGAAGCCCGACCGCTGGCGCGAGAATTCGGCCGCCAGATCCTCCTCCAGCGCCCGGATCTGCTCGATAAGGGAATCGACCCGGTTCGTCATGCGCGCTCCCGAACGTTCGCGCGTGCAACGGATCGATCCGGGCGACGTCGCACTGGCTGATGCGAGCCCGCACCCTTCGCTTCATAGCATCCGCGCCGACCGGCGTCTCAGGGTGCGGGTGGGTGACCCGCGTCGGCGCCCGGATGCCGGTCCCACCCCGGCGTCTGGTTCCGGAACCAGGTCAGTTGCCGCTTGGCATAGTTGCGGGTCGCCTGTCGCGTCGCCTCGACCGCCTGCGCCAGCGTCGTCTCCCCCGCCAGATGAGCCGCGAACTCGCGGACCCCGACCGCCTTCATGGCGGGCAGGGCAGGGTCCAGCCCGCGCGCGACCAGGGCCCGCACCTCGTCGAGGGCCCCGGCCTCGACCATCTGCGCCACCCGCCGGTCGCAGGCGGCATACAGGGCCGCGCGGTCCGGCTCGATCACCACGCCGGTCCACGACCCGGGCGGCAGCAGGGGCGTTGTACCGGCGGTCCAGTCGCTGAGCCCCCGTCCGGTATGCTGCGCCACCGCCCAGGCCCGGGTCAGCCGCTGGCGATCGCCGCTCTCGATCCGCGCCTCCGCCGCGGGGTCGATCCCGGCCAGTCGCCGCCGGAACTTCGCTTCGCCGGCGGCGTCATAGGCCGCCCCGGCGGCCTCGCGCACCTCAACCGGTATGTCCGGAATATCGGCCAACCCCCTTGTCAAGGCTGAGAAATACAGACCTGTCCCTCCCACCAGCAAGGCTGGACGACCCGCCGCCGCCAGTTCGGCCAGGATCGGCGCCACGGCCCGGGTCCACCGTCCGACCGACCAGGCCTCGGCCGCATCAGCCACGCCGTACAGGCGATGCTCGGCCCGCGCCGCCTCCTCGGCCGTCGGTCGCGCGCTCAGCACCCGCAGGTCGGCGTACAGCTGCTGGCTGTCGGCGTTGACGATGACCGCCCCCGTCCGCGCGGCCATCTCCAGCGCCAGCCGAGACTTTCCGGAGGCGGTGGGGCCGGCCAGCAGGGTGATCAGGGGAGGGGACAAAATGCGGGCTCGCGGGGCAGGGGTATTCGGCGATAGAACGCGGACCCCGACCTCGCAACCCGCCGGATACCGCCTTGACCGACCGCGCCGCCGTCCTCGCAGCCCTCGACGCCGTGACCGATCCGAAATCCGGGCAGGGGCTGGCCGCCGCCGGCCTGGTCCAGGGCCTGACCGTCGCTGACGACCGCGCCGGCTTCGTCATGGAGGTCCCGGCCGGCGACACCGCCCTCTACGCCCCGGTCCGCGACGCCGCCGAGGCCGCGCTCAAGGCCCTGCCCGGCATGACCCGTGTCTCCGTGGTTCTGACCGCGGAGACCGCCGCCCCCTCGAAACCGCCGCGCCGCGCCTCTCTCTCGCCCCAGGCCGTCGACCAGGGCCGTCCCAAGGCCCCCGTGCCGACCGACCGGCCCGCCCCTGTCCGCCGC
>Ga0207951_100054_pt1 | contig 94444 bp, 80 predicted proteins | sample Subbio12Aug_8Bad_FD_184830 | JGI IMG/M metagenome (GOLD analysis project Ga0207951, IMG submission 184830) | Serpentinite rock and fluid subsurface biosphere microbial communities from McLaughlin Reserve, California, USA - CR12Aug_8Bad (SPAdes) | ecosystem: Environmental > Terrestrial > Deep... | reverse complement strand
TCGAAGGTGCCACCGTAGCCGGCGCCGAGCAGCCCGACGTTGCCGTCGATGCGCGAGGCGAGCACCGGGGTGCCGCTGGTCAGGGCCTCGATGACGACCTGCGCGCCGCCTTCGATGCGGCTGGGGTGGACCAGCAGGTGCGCGGCGGCGATGCGCGCGCGCGTGGCGCCATGCGCCAGCGCGCCGAGCCAGCGGTAGGTCGGCAGCGCGGCGGCCAGCGCGCGCGCCTCGGCGGCGAGCGCCGGGTCGAGCCCGGCGCCGATGTGGTCGAACACGATGTCGCGCCGGTGCGCGAGCCGCCGTGCGGCGTCGAAGGCGGTGCGCGGCGACTTCTCGTCGCGCAGGTGGCCGACCAGCAGCGCGCGCAGCCGGCGCGCCGTCTTCGCGCGCGGCTGCCGCGGCGGTGCCGACTGCAGGATCACCACGGCGCGCGCGCGCAGCGCCGGCGGCAGCCGCTGCACGCCGAGCTCGTTGAGCACGACGAGACGGTCGGCCCACTGCAGCGAGCGCTGGGCCGCGGCGTCGCCGTCGATGTCGTGGTAGAGGTCGGTGCCGGTCAGCACCACGAGCAGCGGGCGCGCCGGGTGTGCGGCGCGCCAGGCGGCGATCGACGGCGCCGAGCGGCGCGCGTGCAGCGCGACCATCGCCGCCTCGTCGCCGCCGCGCCAGCCGTCGCTGAGCTGCACCCGATAATCGGCCGACAGCCACTGTGCCCAGCGCCGCGCCGTGTGCCAGTTGCCGTTGTTCGCGGCGGCGAGGTAGGGGGTGACGAGCGCGATGACAGGCTTCACGCCCGGGAGGTTAGCGCGCATGGCCAGCCCCGACCTGTCGGCCGCCGCCGACACCGCCCGGCGCGGCGGTCGCGCGGCGCTGGCCGCCGCACTGCGCGCCAGCCGCGCCGACACGCTGGCGAGCTTCGACGTCTGCCGGCGCGCGCTGCCCGACCTGGCCGTGCCGCTGCGCGCCGAGCTCAACCCGCCGCTGTGGGAGCTCGGGCATGTCGGCTGGTTCCAGGAGTACTGGATCGCGCGCAACCCGCAGCGCGCGCGCGGTGTGGCCGCCGACCCCGACGCGCCGCGCGCGCCGGGCGTGCGCGCCGGCGCCGACGCGCTGTACCACTCGGGCCGCGTGCCGCACGACAGCCGCTGGCGGCTGCCGCTGCCCGATGCCGACGCGACGCGCGCCGACCTCGCGCGCCAGCTCGAGGCGACGCTGGCGCTGCTCGCCAGCGCCGGCGAGGACGACGCCGCGCTGTACTTCTTTCGCCTGGCGCTGCTGCACGAGGACATGCACCACGAGGCCGCGCTGTACATGGCGCAGTCGCTGGGCATCGCCGTCGAGGACCCGCGCTGGCAGCCCGCGCCGCTGCCGGCCCCGGCCGGCGAGCTCGCGTTCGGCGCCGGCGCCTGGCGGCTCGGCAGCGTCGGCGCGGGCTTCGCCTTCGACAACGAGCTCGGCGCGCACGAGGTGGCGCTGGCGCCGTACGCGATCGACGCGCAGGTCCTGCGCTGGGCCGAGTTCCTGCCGTTCGTCGACGCCGGCGGCTACCGCGAGCTGCGCTGGTGGCGCGACGCCGGCCGCGCCTGGCTGGCCGCAACGCGGGCCGCTGCGCCGCGCTACCTGAGGCGCGCCGGCAGCGGCTGGCAGGCCTGGCGCCAGGGCCGCTGGTGCGCGCTCGACGCCGCGCTGCCGGCGTGCCACCTGACGCTGCACGAGGCGCAGGCCTGGTGCGCCTGGGCCGGCCGCCGGCTGCCGACCGAGGCCGAGTGGGAGCGCGCCGCGGTCGAGGGCGGCGAGGCCTGGCGCTGGGGCGACGTGTGGGAGTGGACCGCCAGCGACTTCGCGCCGTACCCGGGCTACGTGCCGCACCCGTACCGCGACTACTCGGCGCCGTGGTTCGACGGCCGCCCGGTGCTGCGCGGCGCGTCGTTCGCGACCCAGCCGCGCCTGCGCCATGCGCGCTACCGCAATTTCTTCGGCGCCGGGCGCAACGACGTCTGCGCCGGGTTGCGCAGTTGCGCCGCGTGAGTCGCGTGAGCCGCGCTCAGCCCGAGGCGAGCATCAGCGCGAACCAGCCGCGCCCGTCGCTCCAGGTCTGCACGCGCGCGTAGCCGGCCTGACGCAGCAGCGCCTCGAAGCCCGCGCGCGTCCACTTGTACGAGTCCTCGGTGTGGATGCGCTCGCCGGCGGCGAAGCGGCGCTCGCCGCCCGGCCAGCGCACCGCGAGCGCGCGCCGCGCCTCGAGGTGCATCTCGATGCGCGAGGCCGCGGCGTCGAAGAATGCGAGATGGCGCCAGTCGCGCACGTCGAAGTCGGCGCCGAGCAGCCGGTTGAGGTGGCGCAGCAGGTTCAGGTTGAACGCCGCGGTGACGCCGAGCGCGTCGTCGTACGCCGCCTCGAGCACGGCGGTCGGCTTGACCAGGTCGACACCGATCAGCAGCGCACCGCCGGCCGCCGCGGCCCGCGCCTCGCCCAGCAGCCGCAGCGCGGCGGCGGGCGCGAAGTTGCCGATGCTCGAGCCGGGGTAGAACAGCAGGGCCGGCGCCTCGACGAGGCCGCCCGGCAGCGCCAGCCGCGTCGAGAAGTCGAGCCCGACGCCGACGACGTCGAGCGCCGGGTGGCGCTGCTGCAGCCGCGCGAGCGTCAGGCGCAGGGTGGCGGCCGAGATGTCGACCGCGACGTAGCGCGCGGGCGCCAGGGCGCCGAACAGGCGCTCGGCCTTCTCGCAGTTGCCGGCGCCGAGGTCGACCAGCGTCGCGCCGCGCCCGACCGCGGCATGCACCGCGGCCGCGATCGCCTCGCGCTCGGCGGCGAGGATCGCCGCCTCGGTGCGCGTGGGCGTGTACTCGGGCAGTTCGGTGATCGCGTCGAACAGCCGCGCGCCGAGCGCGTCGTAGAACAGCTTCGGCGGCAGCCGCGCCGGATGCTGCGCCAGCCCGGCGGCGGCTTCTGCGGCCGGCTCGGCGCTGGCGCAGGCGTCGATGAATCGCGGTGTCCGCACCTCGGGTGCCGGCAGCGGTTGGGCGGCCAATGTAGCAGCGCCGGGCCGCGCGCCGTCGGGTACCCGCGCCGGCGGCGCGGCGGCCGCCGGCTACGCCCGCCCCGCGGCGACGAAATGCGGGTTGGCCAGCCCCGGCTTGCCGTAGCGCAGCGGCAGGCCGTCGTCGAGGCGGGTGACCTCGCCGCCGGCGGCGCGCAGCACGGCGTGGCCGGCGGCGATGTCCCACTCCATCGTGCGGCCCAGCCGCGGGTAGAGGTCGGCCTCGCCGGCAGCAACCAGGCACAGCTTGAGCGAGGAGCCGGCGCTGGCCAGCGCGGCCACGCGCCGCCCGGCGAGGAAGGCGTCGAGCGCGGCGGCGTCGCCGTGCGAGCGGCTGGCGACCACCGTCAACCCCGCCGGCGGCACGGCGCGGCAGCGGATCGGGCGGCGGCCGCTGTCGTCCTCGGCCCAGGCGCCAAGGCCGAAAGCGCCGCTGAACAGCCGCCCGCGCGCGCCCAGCGCCGGCGCGAGCACGACGCCGAGCACCGGCTCGCCGCGCTCGACCAGCGCGACGTTGACCGTGAACTCGCCGTTGCGGCTGACGAATTCCTTGGTGCCATCGAGCGGGTCGACCAGCCAGAAGCGCTCGCCGAGTGCCGGCAGGCGGCCGGCGGCGACGGCTTCCTCGGCAACCACCGGCACGCCCGGGGTCAGCGCCTGCAGGGCCGGCACGATCAGCGCCTCGGCGCGCTCGTCGGCCGCGGTGACGGGGCTGGCGTCGTCCTTGCCGCGGACCGCGAAGTCGGTCGCGTAGACCGCGAGCACGACGCGGCCGGCCTCGCGCGTGATCTGTTCCACGGCGGCGAGCAGCGCGGCCAGGGCGGGGGCAGGGGTATTCATCGGGTTTTGGTTAAACTGGCGACAGAAAACATTTTCTGTCATTCAAGTTTTACTGTCTCGACATGGACCGTGCCGTACCGTCCGCCGCCGCCGCGCTCGACGAGCGCCGCCGCCGCGCGGTGCAGTTGCGAATCGCCGGGCAGGCGCTGGCGCAGATCCGCGCCGAGACCGGCCTGAGCAGCCCGACGATCATCGCCGCACACAAGGCCTTCCTGGCCGGCGGCTGGCCGGCGCTGGCGGCAAAAGGTCGCGGTCGGGCGCCCGGCGAGGGGCGCGCGCTGTCGCCGGCGCAGGAGGCGCTGCTGCGCGACGAGGCCCTGGGCCAGCCAAGCGCCGACGGCGGGCTGTGGACCGCCGAGGCCTTGCGCGCGGCGATCGCCCGGCGTTTTGCCATCGAGGCCAGCGCGCGCACCGTGCAGCGCATGCTCGCGCGCTGGGGCCTGGCGCCGCCGACGCTGGGCGCGGCGGCGCAGGCCGCCGGCGGCGAGGCCCTGCGCTGGTGGCAGGACGACTGGCCGGCGCTGGCCCGCCAGGCCCGCGCCGAAGGCCGCCTGCTGCTGTGGGCTGCCGACACCGCGCCGCCGGCCGGCGGCGCGGTCCGGCTGCTGCTGGTGCAGACGCTGCGCGGCAGCCTGGGCTGGCTGCCGCTGCCCAGGCCGCACGACCAGGCGGCGCTGCTCGACGCCGCACAGCGCGTGCGCCGGACCTGGGCGCAGCCGCTGGCGCTGCTCTGGCACGGCCTGCCGCCGGCGCTGCTGGCCGCGGCCGAGGCCGGCCCCGGGCTGCGCCTGCTGCCGTGCCCGCTGGCGCTGCCGGCCGCGATGCCCACGCCGCCTGCCGCCCCCGCAACCCCGCTGCCGGCCGCCGCCGGCGTGTCCCGCACTTCCCCCCCGCACAGGATGCCGTCGATGACGCTGACCCACCTGCAACGCCTCGAAGCCGAGAGCATCCACATCATGCGCGAGGTCGTCGCCGAGTGCGAGCGGCCGGTGATGCTGTACTCGATCGGCAAGGACAGCTCGACGATGCTGCACATCGCGCGCAAGGCCTTCCATCCGTCGCCGATCCCGTTTCCGCTGCTGCACATCGACTCGACCTGGGAATTTCGCGAGATGTACGAGCTGCGCGAGAAGGTCGCCCGGCACTATGGCGTCGACATCATCGTGCATCTCAACCCCGACGCGGTCGCGCAGAACATCAACCCCTTCGACCATGGCTCGCAGATCCACACCGACCTCTGGCGCACGCAGGGCCTGAAGCAGGCGCTCGACACGCATGGCTTCGACGCCGCGTTCGGCGGCGGCCGCCGCGACGAGGAGAAGAGCCGGGCCAAGGAGCGCATGTTCAGCTTCCGCAGCGCGCAGCACCGCTGGGACCCGAAGAACCAGCGCCCCGAGCTGTGGAACCTCTACAACGCGCGCAAGCACCGCGGCGAGTCGATCCGCGTCTTCCCGATCAGCAACTGGACCGAGCTCGACGTCTGGCAGTACATCATGCTCGAGCAGATCCCGATCGTGCCGCTGTACCTGGCGCGCCCGCGCCCGGTCGTCGAGCGCGACGGCACGCTGATCATGGTCGACGACGAGCGCATGCGGCTCGCGCCCGGCGAGGTGCCGCTGATGCGCCACATCCGCTTTCGCACGCTGGGCTGCTACCCGCTGTCGGGGGCGGTCGAGAGCCAGGCCGACACCCTGCCCAAGGTCATCCAGGAGATGCTGCTGGCGCGCACCAGCGAGCGCCAGGGCCGGCTGATCGACCACGACCAGGCCGCGTCGATGGAGAAGAAGAAGCAGGAAGGCTATTTCTGAGCCCCCGCCGAGCGCCCCGCCGCCGCGCGACCGTCCACTCGAACACCCCACGGGGAAGCTGACATGGCCCATGTTTCCGACCTGATCGCCGTCGACATCGACCGCTACCTGCACCAGCACCAGCACAAGAGCCTGCTGCGCTTCATCACCTGCGGCAGCGTCGACGACGGCAAGAGCACGCTGATCGGGAGGCTGCTCTACGACAGCAAGATGCTGTTCGAGGACCAGCTCGCCGCCGTCGAGGCCGACTCGAAGAGGTGGGGCACGCAGGGCGGCGACCTCGACTTCGCGCTGCTTGTCGACGGCCTCTCGGCCGAGCGCGAGCAGGGCATCACGATCGACGTCGCCTACCGCTTCTTCAGCACCGACCGGCGCAAGTTCATCGTCGCCGACACCCCCGGCCACGAGCAGTACACGCGCAACATGATCACCGGCGCGAGCACCGCCGACGTCGCGGTCATCCTGATCGACGCGCGCAAGGGGGTGCTGACGCAGACCCGGCGCCACAGCACCCTGGTCAACCTGATCGGCATCCGCAAGCTCGTGCTGGCAATCAACAAGATGGACCTGATGGACTACTCCGAGAAGGTCTACCGCCGCATCGTCGACGACTACCTCGACTTCGCGCGGCGCATCGGCATCGGCGACGTCACGCCGATCCCGCTGTCGGCGCTCAAGGGCGACAACATGCTCACGCACAGCGCGCGCACGCCCTGGTACCACGGCCCGACGCTGATGGCCTACCTGGAGACCGTCAGCGTCGACGCCGCGCACCGCGCCGACGTGCCGCTGCGGCTGCCGGTGCAGTGGGTCAACCGGCCCAACCTCGACTTCCGCGGCTACGCCGGCACGGTCGCCGCCGGCACCGTGCGCCCGGGCGACGCGGTGCGGGTCCTGCCTTCGGGCCGCCAGAGCCGGGTCACGCGCGTTGTCACCGCCGACGGCGACCTCGACCAGGCGGTGGCCGGGCAGGCGGTGACGCTGACGCTGGCCGACGAGATCGACGTCTCGCGCGGCGACGTCATCGTCGCGGCCGAGGCCCCGCCCGAGGTCGCCGACCAGTTCGAGTCTACCATCGTCTGGATGGCCGACGAGCCGCTGCTGCCCGGGCGGCAGTACCTGCTCAAGATCGGCGCGCGCACGGCCGTGGCCACCGTCACCGAGCCGAAGTACAAGCTCAACGTCAACACGCTCGAGCACCTGGCGGCCAAGCAGCTCGCGCTCAACGAGATCGGCGTCTGCAACCTCGCGCTCGACCGCGCGCTGCCGTTCGAGCCGTACAAGGCCAGCCGCGAGCTGGGCGGCTTCATCCTGATCGACCGCATGAGCCACAACACGGTCGGCGCCGGGATGCTGCACTTCGCGCTGCGCCGCGCGCACAACATCCACCCGCAGGCGCTCGACGTCGACAAGCCCGCGCGGGCGCGCATGAAGGCCCAGCGCCCCGGCGTGCTGTGGTTCACCGGGCTGTCGGGGGCCGGCAAGTCGACCATCGCCAACCTGGTCGAGAAGAAGCTGCACGCGCTGGGTCACCACACCTACTTGCTCGACGGCGACAACGTGCGCCACGGCCTGAACAAGGACCTGGGCTTCACCGAGCCCGACCGCGTCGAGAACATCCGCCGCGTCGCCGAGGTCGCCAAGCTGATGGTCGACGCCGGGCTGATCGTGATCACCTCGTTCATCTCGCCGTTCGCCGCCGAGCGCGCGCTGGCGCGCAGCCTGATGGCGCCGGGCGAGTTCGTCGAGGTCCACGTCGACACGCCGCTCGAAGTCGTCGAGCAGCGCGATCCCAAGGGCCTCTACCGCAAGGCGCGCCGCGGCGAGCTGAAGAACTTCACCGGCATCGACTCGCCCTACGAACCGCCCGAGCAGCCCGAGCTGCGTGTGAACACCCTGCGCATGAGCCCCGAGCAGGCCGCCGACGCGGTCGTCGAGCGCGTGCGCGCGCTGGGCCTGATCGGGTGACCCGGCCGCAGCGGCCCCCGCCAGCCGGTGCCCCCGTGGCGCCGCCCGCCGTCACGGCCGTCGTGGACAATGCCGCGGCATCGTCCGTCGTCCCCCCACGCAGCCCCCACCCATGACCCTGCTCGTCACCGGCGGTGCCGGCTTCATCGGCAGCAACTTCGTGCTCGACTGGCTCGCGCAGAGCGACGAGACGGTCGTCAACCTCGACGCGCTGACCTACGCCGGCAACCTGCGCAACCTCGAGTCGCTGCGCGGCGACGCGCGGCATGTCTTCGTGCACGGCGACATCGGCGAGCGCGCGCTGGTCGACCGGCTGCTGGCCGCGCACCGGCCGCGCGCCGTCCTGCACTTTGCCGCCGAGAGCCATGTCGACCGCAGCATCCACGGCCCGGCGGCGTTCATCAAGACCAACGTCGAGGGCACGTTCACCCTGCTCGAGGCCGCGCGCGCGCACTGCGCCACGCTCGACGCCGAGGCGCGCGCGGCGTTTCGCTTCCTGCATGTCAGCACCGACGAGGTCTACGGCAGCCTCGCGCCCGACGCGCCGGCTTTCACCGAGGACCACCCCTACGCGCCCAACAGCCCGTACAGCGCGAGCAAGGCCGCCAGCGACCATCTCGTGCGCGCCTGGCACCACACCTACGGCCTGCCGGTGCTGACGACCAACTGCAGCAACAACTACGGGCCCTACCACTTCCCCGAGAAGCTGATCCCGCTGATCATCGTCAACGCGCTGGCCGGCCAGCCGCTGCCGGTCTACGGCGACGGCCTGCAGGTCCGCGACTGGCTCTACGTCGGCGACCACTGCAGCGGCATCCGCCGCGTGCTGGCCCACGGCCGCGTCGGCCAGACCTACAACCTCGGCGGCGGCAACGAGATGCGCAACATCGACATCGTGCGCAGCGTCTGCGCGCTGCTCGACGAACTGCGCCCCGACCCGGGCGGCCCCTACGCACGGCTGATCACGCATGTGGCCGACCGCCCCGGCCACGACCGCCGCTATGCGATCGATGCGCGCAAGACCGAGCGCGAACTGGGCTGGCGTGCGGCCGAGACCTTCGCCAGCGGTATCCGCAAGACCGTGCGCTGGTACCTGGACCACGCCGACTGGGTCGCCGAGGTGCAAAGCGGCGCCTACCGCGACTGGGTCGCGACCAACTACGCTGCGCGCTGAGGCGCCGATGAGGATCGTGCTGCTCGGCAGGAACGGCCAGCTCGGCTGGGAGCTGCAGCGCGCGCTGGCCCCGCTGGGCGAACTGGTCGCGCTCGACCGCGCCGGCGCCGGCGGCCGGCCGGCCGACTTCGAGCAGCCGCAGACGCTGGCCGCGCTGCTGCGCGCGCTGCGCCCGGACGTGGTCGTCAACGCCGCGGCGTACACCGCGGTCGACCAGGCCGAGGCCGAGCCCGCGCGCGCGCACGCGGTCAACGCCGAGGCCCCGGCGGTGCTTGCGCGCGAGGCCGCGGCGCTGGGCGCCTGGCTGCTGCACTACGGCAGCGACTACGTCTACGACGGCAGCGGCGACACCCCGCGCAGCGAGGACGCGCCGACCGCCCCGCTGTCGGTCTACGGCCGCAGCAAGCTCGCCGGCGAGGAGGCGATCCGCGCCAGCGGCTGCCGCCACCTGATCCTGCGCACGAGCTGGGTCTACGCCGCGCGCGGCGGCAACTTCGCCAAGACCATGCTGCGCCTGGCCGCCGAGCGCGAGTCGCTGAGCGTGGTCGACGACCAGGTCGGCGCACCGACCGGCGCCGAGCTGCTCGCCGACGTCAGCGCGCATGCGCTGCGCGTGCTGGCCGCGCGCCCCGAGCTCGGCGGCACCTACCACTGCGCGGCGGCCGGCCAGACGAGCTGGCACGGCTACGCCTGTCACGTCATCGCGCACGCGCGCGCCGCCGGCGTCGCGCTCAAGGTCGCGCCCGAAGCGGTGCGCGCGATCGCCAGCGCGCAGTACCCGACGCCGGCGCGCCGGCCGCTGAATTCGCGGCTCGACACGCGCCGCCTGCGCGCGGCCTTCGGCCTGCACCTGCCGCCGTGGCAGGCCGGGGTCGAGCGCATGCTCGACGAGATCCTCGCGCGCTGAACGCACCCCCACCGACCCAGGGCCCTCCGCATGCAACGCAAAGGCATCATCCTCGCCGGCGGCTCCGGCACCCGGCTGCACCCGGCCACGCTCGCGCTGAGCAAGCAACTGCTGCCGGTCTACGACAAGCCGATGGTCTACTACCCGCTGTCGACGCTGATGCTGGCCGGCATCCGCGAGGTGCTGGTCATCAGCACGCCGCAGGACACGCCGCGCTTCGCGGCGCTGCTCGGCGACGGTGCGCAGTGGGGCATGCACCTGAGCTACTGCGTGCAGCCCAGCCCCGACGGGCTGGCGCAGGCCTTCGTCCTCGGCCGCGACTTCGTCGGCGGCCGGCCCAGCGCGCTGGTGCTGGGCGACAACATCTTCCACGGCCACGACCTGCAGCCGATGCTGCGGCGCGCGAGCGCGCGCACGCAGGGCGCGACGGTCTTCGCCTACCATGTGCACGACCCCGAGCGCTACGGCGTCGTCGAGTTCGATGCCCAGCGGCGCGCCATCAGCATCGAGGAAAAACCGCGCGCGCCGCGCAGCGCGTACGCGGTCACCGGGCTGTACTTCTACGACGAACAGGTCGGCGACATCGCCGCCGACATCCGGCCGAGCGCGCGCGGCGAGCTCGAGATCACCGAGGTCAACGCGCGCTACCTGCAGCAGGGCGCGCTCGAGGTCGAGATCCTGGGCCGCGGCTACGCCTGGCTCGACACCGGCACCCACGACAGCCTGATGGAAGCCGGCCAGTTCATCGCCACGCTCGAGAAGCGCCAGGGCCTGAAGGTCGCCTGCCCCGAGGAGATCGCCTGGCGCGCCGGCTGGATCGACGCCGCCGCGCTCGAGCGTCTGGCGCAGCCGATGCTCAAGAACGGCTACGGCCAGTACCTGATGCGGCTGCTGCGCGAGAAGGTCTACTGATGAAAACCACCGCCACCGACCTGCCCGGTCTGCTCGTCGTCGAGCCGGCCGCGTTCGAGGACGAGCGCGGCTGGTTCATGGAGAGCTGGAGCCAGCCGCGCTTCGACGCCGCGCTGGCCGCGGCCGGCCAGCCGGCGGCGCGCTTCGTGCAGGACAACCACTCGTGCTCGCACGCCGGCGTGCTGCGCGGGCTGCACTACCAGTTGCCGCCGCACGCGCAGGGCAAGCTGGTGCGCGTCGTCCGCGGCGCGGTGTACGACGTCGCGGTCGACATCCGGCGCGGCTCGGCCACGTACGGGCGCTGGGTCGGCGTCGAGCTCAGCGCGGCCAACCGCCGCCAGTTGTGGATCCCGCCGGGCTTCGCGCATGGCTTCCTCGCGCTCGAGGACGACAGCCACTTCCTCTACAAGACCACCGCGGTCTACGCCCGCGATTGCGAGCGCGCGATCCGCTGGGACGACCCGGCGATCGCCATCGCCTGGCCGGCGCTGCCCGGCGGCGGCGCGCCACGGCTGGCCGCCAAGGACGCCGCCGCGCCGACGCTGGCCGCGGCCGAGGTGTTCTAGCGTCGAGAATCGCGCCAGCGACCCTCGACGCTCCCCTCTGCGGCGGGGAGAACGCTGGCACCCGTTTCTTCCTCGAGTCGGGTTGACTGGCCAAGCGATGTCTGCGCCTGCGGGATCGACAACAAGCATGCGCAGGCCGCAGCCGCGAACCGCACGGACGATGATTCGATCGATGTGCTCATCGCGAAACCCGTAGCCGACCACGACCCGACCAGACGTGCCCCGCCGCCACAGAGGAGGCGTTCAGACTGCTCCATGTACCAGCTCAGGATCGGGTGGAACTCGATTGCCTTCTCCTGCCGCCCACCCATGACCAGAATCGGGCCACCAACGCGCTCGACCCAGTTCGATGACCCGTGGCGTCGACCGTGGCGCCGATGGGCTCTGCCTGGGTCTGCACCAGGTCGATGTCTTCGGAGCAGCGCAGCGGCTGCTCGAACAACAGCTTGTGGATGGGCGTGCCGCCGCGAAAGGCGATCTTGCCGGCGAGCGCTGGCGCATTGAACAAGTCGCAGAGCGCGCGGCAGATGATCAGGTCCTGCTCGACTTGCGCCGCGCGGAACATGTCAGCGAATCCGCGATCGACGGGCCCGCCTGCGATGCGGCAAGGCTGGTGAACGAGGCGCTCGCCTTGCTCGGCCAGGCCGCTGACGCGCCGGCTTCGAAACCCGCGACACACCTCGAGATCCTCGGCGTCTGAGCGGCTGTCGACCTGCCACGCCTAGGCCCACCGCGCTCCGGAGCACCTGCATGATGACAGCACAGGTGCTATCATTTTCCATGGTCACGGTCGTGCTGGACACCAACGTTCTGGTGGCTGCGCTTCTGCGCGGCGGTGGCGCGGGGCGCGCTGTGCTTCGCGCATGCCTGCGTGGCCAATACCAGCCGGTGCTGGGGCCGGCGCTGCTGGCCGAGTATGAAGACGTTCTGGGCCGCTCGGCGCTGTTCGCCGACTCCGTGCTGTCGGCCAAGGAACGAGGAGAAGTGTTCGATGGTCTGATGAATCGCTGTCGCTGGGTCGAAGTGTTCTACGCCTGGCGGCCGAATCTGCCTGATGAAGCCGACAACCATCTCATCGAGCTGGCGGTGGCCGCGCAGGCCGATGTCATCGTGACGCGCAATCTGCGGGATGTTGCGCGCGGTGAACTCAAGTTCCCAACGCTTCGGGTCCTGACGCCCGAGCAATGCCTGGAGGCCTATCCATGTCCACCCTGACGATCCGTTTGTCGGACGACAAGCACGAGCGACTGAAGGCCCTCGCGAAGTCGAACTCGATCAGCATCAACAAGCTGATGGACGAGCTGGCCACAGTGGCTCTGGCCAACTACGATGCTCGCGTGCGCTTCGAAACGCGCGCCGCGCGCGGCAACCCCAAGCGCGCACTCGCGCTGCTCGACAAGCTGGATCGCGCCGGCTGAGCCGCCGAGTCGAGCGCCCCCCGCGTCAGAATGGCTTGCCGCGCAGGGGGGCGCGACCGCAGCGGGATTCAGCCGGCAGCGCTCAGGCGGTGACGATGCGCACGTCGGGCGCGGTCGGCGTGCCGGCGTCGGCAGCGGGCTGCAGGTCGCGGTGCGTGCACCCGCCCTCGAGCGCGGCGACGCACAGCCGCCAGGCGCGGTCGGGTGCCTCGACGCGAAAGCCGTAGACGCCGGCCGCGCCGGGCCGGGCGCCGCGCACCGCGCAGACGCGCAGCATCGAGCGCACGCCCAGGCCCAGCTCGACGCTGGCCAGGCCCCAGGTGTCGAGCGGCAGCGGCCGCGGCGAGACGGCGCGAAAGCCGTCGAGCGAGACCTCGACGACGGCCAGTTCGAGCGCCGCCTCGTCGCCCGGGTCGCCGTCCAGGCGCAGCCGCGCCGGGCAGTTGAGCGAGTAGCGCCGGTGCCGCCGCGGTGCCGCATGCGCGGGCAGCCGCCCGCCGGGCAGCGGCGGCAGCACCGCGCGGTACTCGGGCAGGTCGTAGATCGAGTGCAGCAGCACGCGCTGGCGCAGGCTCAGGGTGTCGAAGACACGGCTGCGGCGGTTGAAGAAATGGTCGAGCAGCGCCGGCGTCATGACCGGGTCGTTGGTCACGTGGTACGGCCGCTGCGGCGCAGCGATATGCGGCAGCCGCGTCTGCACGAAGTAGCGGTAGAGGTTCCTGCGCTCGCGCCGCTGGCCGTAGACGGCCTCGAAGTCCAGCCGCGCGCGGCGCAGGTCCAGCGTCGCGCCGACGGCCGGCGCGCCGTTGGCGAAATCGTAGTTGGCCACGACCTGCTGCTGCAGCCGCTCGAACAGCAGCAGTGACTCGTAGAGCTCGATGCGGTCGGGGTTGACGGCGATCACCAGGTGCCGCGTGTCGAAGTACTGCGTGCAGTACTCGTACATGAACTTCATCAGCGGGAACAGGACCGCGCCGCCGGTCTTGCGAAATCGCGGGTGCACGGCCAGCGCCGAGACCTCGGCGATCTGGCCTTCGCGGGCGCGCACTGCGCTCAGGTCGAACGCCGACTGCAGCGGAAAGCCGAACACGCCCTCGCGGATCAGCGACAGCGTGCCGACGACCTCGCCGTCGAACTTCGCGCACAGCGTGGTCGTGGTCGGCAGCGCGTGGTAGGGCGTCACGCGCAGCCCCGAGGGCTGCGGCGGCATGAAGCCGCTGGCGACATAGGCCTCGTGCAGCAGCGCGAAGCTGGCCTCGAGGTCGTCGCGCGTCTCGGCGATCGACAAGGCCAGCCGCGGATCGGGGTTGGGGTCGCAGTCGATCAGCGCGCGGTACAGGGCAAAGCGCGCCTCGCGCGGCAGGATGCCCAGCGCCCGGCGGGCGCCCGCGTTGAGCGCACGCCGCAGCCGCGAGCGCAGCGGGCGCTGCACGGCGCGGTGCCGCGCCGGCGGCGGCGGGGTGTCCTCGGGGTGGCGGCTCGGCTCGTCCATGGTTCGCATCGGGGCGGGGACCGCCCTGATGCGATTTCGGCCGCCCGGACGGCGGCTTGAGCCCGGCAGTTGCCGCGGCCGCGCTCAGCCGCCGCGCAGTTGCTGGCGCAGCCGCTCGACCTCGGCCTGGCCGGTGAAGCGCTCGCCGAGCGCAGCCAGCTCGTCGAGGGTGCGTGTGGCCTCGGTGCGGCGGCCGGCCTGGATGTAGATATGCGCCAGCGTCAGCTTGTACAGGTGCGTGCCCGGCTGCGCGGCGACGGCGCGGCGCTGGACCTCGATTGCACGTTCGTGCTGGCCGGCCTGCGACAGCGCGTAGCCGAGCGTGTCCATCATCGCCGGCTGGTCCGGGGCCAGCCGGTTGGCCCGCTCGGCGTACTCGACGGCGCCGGGTCTGCCCTGGCGGGCCATGGCCCAGGCGACGTTGTTGAGCGTGATCGCGCTCTCGGGGGCAATCTCGAGCGCGGCGCGGTAGTGCCTCTCGGCGCTGGCGTAGTCGTTGCCGAAGATCGCGACGTCGCCCAGGTGCAGGCGAAAGCGCGCGTCGCGCGGGTGGTTGCGCAGCCATTCGCCCGCGAAACGCTCGGCATCGGCCATGCGGTTGCCGCCGCGCAGCATCGCGTGCAGCTTGACCGCGGTTTCGGCGTGCCCCGGGGCCTTGGCCAGCGCGCTGCGGTAGGCCGCCGCGGCGGCATCGAACTGGCCCTGGGCGGCGCGGATGTCGCCCTCGAGGATCTGGCCCGAGGCGTCGGTCGGCCGCTGGCGCTGCACGTTGCGCGCGATGGCCACGGCGGCGTCGTGCCGTCGGGTCGCGACCTCCAGCGCGATCAGCTCCTGCTGCGCCGGCAGGTAAGTGGGGGCCAGCTCGAGCGCGCGCGTCAGGCTGCGGCGGGCGGCGTCGGTGTTGCGCAGGGCCCGCTGTGCGCTGGCCACGCGCAGCAGCGGCAGCGGCGAGCGTGGCTGCATTGCGGCGAGCTTGTTGAAGCTCGCCAGGGCCTGCTGCGCATCGTTGTTGGCGAGCTGTGCACGGCCGAGCGCATCGAGCAGCTCGGGGCTGTTGGGCTGGGCGGTGGCGCCCGACTGCGCCTGCGCCAGCGCGGCGCGCGGTTCGTCGTGGCGCAGCAGGTGCTCGATCAGCATCAGCCGCGGCCGTGGGGCCGCGGGGGCGGCGTTGACGGCGTCGGTCAGCAGCCGGGTCAGCTCGTCCTTGGTGCCGCCGGCGCGCGTACTGATTTCCGCAAGGCCGAGCAGTGCCGGCACGTGGCGGGGGTCGCGGGCCAGGACGGCGCGAAAGTGCGCGCGTGCCGCGTCGGGGTTGCGGGGGTCGAAGTCCAGCGCAGCCAGCGCGGCGGCAGCCGGGAAGTAGGTGGGGTCGGCCTTGAGCGCCTGCTCGAAGCTCGCGCGCGCGGCATCGCGCTGATCCTGCGCGAGCTGCACCCGGCCGCGCAGGTTGTGCGGCAGCGGCCGCCCGGGCTGCTTCTTCTCGAGCGCGGCAATGGCCTCGAGCGCCTGGCTGTACTCGCGGCGCAGCAGGCGGGCGCTGATCAGCGCCAGGTCGGCGGTGATGCCGGCCTGGTCACCGGCGGCCAGCGCCTGCAACTGCTCGAAGCCGTCGTCGACCCGGCCGGCGCCCACGCTGGCCAGCGCGACGACCGAGCGGCTGCGGATGTCCTGCGGGTTGAGCCGGGCGGCACGGCCGAAATGCTCGGTGGCCTCGCGGGTATTGCCGGCCAGCAGGTGCGCCTCGGCCGCCAGCGCGAGCGTCACGGCGTCCGGGTTCGGCGCACGCAGCAGCGGCGCGAGCGTCTGCAGGGCCTGATCCGGCTGGCCGCTGGCCAGGTAGGACTGGGTCAGCAGGCGGCGCGCCATCACCAGATCCGGTGCCAGTTGCAGCGCGCGGGCGAGGTAGGTTTCGGCCTGCAGCGGCGAGCCACCCTGCAGTTCGACGGCGCCGGCCAGTTGCAGCAGCCGCACGCTGTCGGGCGCGACCTTGATGAGCGCCGTCACGATCTCGCGGGCGCGCGCGAAATCGCGCTCCATGAACGCGAGCTGGGCCTCGAAGAAGCGGGTCTGCTGGTGCTGCGGGTAGGTCTTGCGCATCTGCTCGAGCTGGGCCTTGACCGGCTCGACCTCGTTGCGCGAGAACAGCAGGGCCAGGGCCCCGGTGTGCGCCTCGAGGTTGCGCGGGTTGGCCTCGATCGCGCCGCGGTAGGCGGCGAGGGCGCCGTCGAGGTCGCCGCGCGCGGCGCCGAGCAGGTCGCCGCGGAAGACCAGCGCACCGTCGTGACGGGGCTGGCGCGCCAGCACCTCGTCGAGCAGCTTGAACGCGCCGTCGAAATCGCGCTGGTTGGCCAGCAGGCGCGCACGCAGCACGCTCGCCCCGGGGTGCCCGGGCCGCGAGCGCAGGGCGGCGTCGACCGCCGGGGCCACCTCGTCGAGCAGGCCGCGGCCGACGAAGGCCTGCGCGACGGCGACCAGCAGGTCGGCCTGGGCCGCGGGGTCGTCGAGGCTGACGTCACCGAACTCGTCGGTGACCGCCTTGAACTGGCCCTGCACGAGCAGGGCCTGGGCCAGCAGTGGCGCGACCGCGCTTTCGGGGTGCTTGAGATCGCGCGCGCGGCGCAGCTCGACCACGGCGCCGGCGGCGTCACCGGTGGCCAGCAAGGACGAGCCCAGCAGGAACCGTGCCTCGGCCAGGTTGAGGTCGCGCTGCAAGGCGTTCTTCAACTGGATGACGGCAGTGGCATGGTCGTTCTGGGCGATCGAGGTGCGCGCCGAGGCGAGCAGGGCCTGCGGGTCGGTGGTGTCTGCGCACCCGGCCAGCAGCAATGCGGCGGCGGCAGTGGCGATCAGGGAGCGGCGTAGGTGGCGCATCGGTGCAGGTCCTCCGGACACGGGTTTGCTGGTCAGAGCTTGATGGCCAGCCGGTGCAGCAGGTCGTAGAGCGTCGGCCGGCTCACGCCGAGCAGGTCGGCGGCACGGGCGACGTTGTCGCCGGTGCGCGCCAGCGCGGCGACGACGGCGGCGCGCTCGGCGCGCTCGCGCGCGGTGCGCAGGTCGACGAGGTCGTCGAGCGCGTCGGTGGCCGGTGCGCTGCCGGGCAGGCCGAGGTCGGCCGCGCCGACGCGCGCGCCGTCGGCCATGATCGCCGCGCGCTTGACGACGTTGAGCAGCTCGCGCACGTTGCCGGGCCAGGCGTGGCGGTCGATGGCGGCCAGCGCGTCCTCGGTGAAGGCGAGGTTGCGCCGCTGCTCCTGCGCATGGCGGCGCAGGAAGGCCAGCGCCAGCAGCGCGGCGTCGCCGGGGCGCTCGCGCAGCGGCGGGATCTGCACGACCAGCTCGGCCAGACGGTAGTACAGGTCCTCGCGGAAGCGGCCCTCGCGGATCTGGGCCTGCAGGTCCTGGTGCGTCGCGCAGACCACGCGCACGTCGACGGCGATCTCCTGGCGGCTGCCCAGGCGCTCGATCGTGCGCTCCTGCAGGAAGCGCAGCAGCTTGGACTGCAACGGCTGCGGCAGGTCGCCGATCTCGTCGAGGAACAGCGTGCCGCCCTGCGCGGTCTCGATCTTGCCGGGCGTGGTCTTGCTCGCGCCGGTGAAGGCGCCGCGCTCGTAGCCGAACAGCTCGCTCTCGAGCAGGTTGTCGGGGATCGCCGCGCAGTTGATCGCGACGAAGCGGCCCTTGCGCGCGCTGGCCTGGTGCAGGGCCTGCGCGAGCACTTCCTTGCCGGTGCCCGACTCGCCCAGCAGCATCACGCTGGCGCTGCTGGGGGCGACCTTCTCGACGGTGCGCGCGATCCTCAGCATCGCCTCGTCGCGGGTGATCAGCCCGGCCAGCGCGTCGGGCTGCTGCAAGCGCTGCAAGCGCTGGTTCTCGACCTGCAGCTCCCAGACGCGGTAGGCGCGCGCGATCGTCAGGTTCAGCAGCTCGGGCTCGAAGGGCTTGGCGAAGAAGTCGTAGGCGCCCAGCGCGATCGCCTTGAGCGCGTTGGCCTGGTCGTTCTGGCCGGTCAGCACGATGACCTTGAGCTTGGGGTCGGCGTCGAGCAACTGGGCGAGCAGCCTGAAGCCTTCCGAGGTCGAGTCGGCGTCGGGCGGCAGGCCGAGGTCCATCGTGACCACCGCCGGGGCGTGGCGGCGCTGCGCGGCCAGCGCGCTGTCGCGGTCGTGCGCGCTGACCGCGTCCCAGCCGTCGAGCGACCACTTGATCTGCTTCTGCAGCGCGAGGTCGTCCTCGACGATCAGCAGCGGCGGGGTGCGGGTGGCGCTCATCGCGGTGTCCTGCGGGGCGGGGGCTGGCGCTCAGGCCGGCAGCGCGAGCCCGCGCTCGGCGGTGCCGGCGTCGAACAGCGGCATCAGCAGGGTCACGACGGTGCCGGCGCCTTCGCGGCTGGCGACGTCGATGCGCCCGCCGAGCTCCTGCACGTACTGGAAGCTCTCGTAGCTGCCGATGCCCATGCCGGCGGCCTTGGTCGAGCTGAACGGCTTGAACAGCCGGGTGTGGACGAATTCGGGCGACATGCCGCAGCCCTCGTCGCCGACCTCGATGCGCACCTGCCCGCTGGCGCGCTCGAGGCGCAGCCAGACGCGCTGCCCGGGCCGCGTCGCATCGAGCGCGTTGTGCACGAGGTGGCCGAGGACGCGCTCGATGCGCTCCTCGTGGCCGCGGGTCATCACGCGCTCGCTCACGCCCAGCTCCAGTTCGCGGCCACGTTCGCGCGCCATCGCCGCCAGCCGCTGCGCGATCGGGGCGAGGTCGACCCCGCTGGGGCGGCCGGCCGCCGGGGCCTGGCCTTCGCGCAATTGCAGCATCATCTGGCGCATCTTGTCGAGCGAGTTCTCGACGGTGGCCAGCATATCCTGCTGGAACTCCGGGTTGTCGCGGTGGCGCTGGGCGTTCCTCAGCAGCAGCGAGAGTTGCGTCACGATGTTCTTGAGGTCGTGCACGACGAAGGCCGACATGCGGTTGAAGGCCTCGAACTTGCGCGCCTCAAACAGCGCCTCGGTGGCCTGCACCTGGGCCAGGAAGACCGCGGCCTGGCGCGCCGCGGTCTTGAGCAGGTCGGTGACTTCCCAGTCGAGTTCGATCGGCGTGCGCGGGCGCGCCAGCACCGCGTAGCCGACCAGCGCTTCGCCGACGATCAGCGGCACGACCAGCCATGCCTGCGGCGCGAGCCGCACGCTGTCGGGCACCGCCAGGCGGTCGTAGCGCTCGGGGCGGTCGCGGCAGTCGTCGAGGTCGACGATCCAGCCGCGCGCGAGCAGGAACGCGGCCAACGGCGAGCCGGCCGGCTCGCGCACGCTGCTGGCCGGCATGTTCCAGCCGGCGGCCTGCACGTAGGCGCTGCCATCGGTGCTGCGCAGCCACAGCGCGGCGGCCGGGCTCTCGACGAGGTCGGCCAGGCCCTGCGCGACCGAGGCACCCAGCGCCTGCGGCGACGCGCTGGCCGACAGCCGCGACGTGAACTGCAGCCACTCCTTGCGGTAGTCGTAGCGGTAGCGAAACAGGTGCTTGCCGAGGAATACGCGCAGCCTGGCGCGCGCCGTGGCCGAGACCGCGAGCACGACCAGCGCGGCCAGCGCGGCCACCAGCAGCGCGATCTGCAGCGCACGGCCCCACTCGCCGCCGGTCAGGCGCACCCAGTAGGCGACGGCCGAGATGAACAGCAGGTACAGGCCGACGATCAGCAGCGTGAGCGACTGCATCGCCGCGGCGTGCGAGACGCCCAGCCGCGCCGTCCAGTGGCCGCCGCGGCCGTGGCGGCGTGAAGCGACGTACAGCAGCGGCACGGCCAGCGCGTGGACCAGCCCGCGCACGGCCAGCGCGTCGGGGTCGTAGGCGGCAAACAGCGCGGCCTGGGAGTGCAGGTACAGGTCGTAGGCAAACAGCAGGCCCAGCCCCAGACACAGCGGCTTGGCGCTCCAGCGCGATTCGGGCGGCAGCCGGCGCAGCAGTTGCTCGATCAGCAGCAGGCCCAGCACGGCCATGCCGAGCAGCAGCAGCGGCGGCGCGGCCAGCGCCGCCGGCGCACCGGCGGCAAGCGCCCACAGCAGCCAGCCTGCGCTGGCCGCGACCAGGGCCAGCGCGACGGCGCCGTGCACACCGAAGCGGCGCCAGCCCGGCGCGCCGGCAGCCGCCGGCTGCGGGTGCAGCAGCAGCAGCAGGAAGACCAGCCACAGCGCGTGGCGCAGCAAGTCGGCCAGCGCCACCGCCGGCGCGACCGCGCTGCCGCCGGCCAGCGTCACGGCCGCGCCGGTGACCCCCCACAGCACGGTGGCCAGCGTCGCCGCCAGCAGCGTGGCCGGGGCCGGCGCCCGCGCGGGCAGATCGACCGCCGCCGGCAGCCGCCGCAGGTGCCCGGCGCGCACGAGGTGCACGGCCAGCGCGGCGTACAGCAGCGCCGCGGCGGCGAAGCCGTAGGGGCTCAGCGCAGCGACCGGGTTGTCCATCGGGTGGAGTCTAGGCTGCTCGGCGGCAGCCGGCGGCCGTGGCGGCCTTCAACGCGAGCCGCGTGCCGTCAGCACCACCGCGATCGTCTCGAGGATGATGACGATGTCGAGGAACAGCGAGTGGTTCTTGACGTAGTACAGGTCGAACTCGAGCTTGCGCTTGGCGTCGTCGACCGACTCGCCGTAGTGGTAGCGCACCTGCGCCCAGCCGGTCACGCCCGGCTTCATGCTGTGGCGCACGGCGTAGAACGGCACCTGCTGCGTGAGCTGCTCGACGAAGTACGGCCGCTCGGGGCGCGGGCCGACCAGGCTCATCTCGCCGCGCAGCACGTTGACGAGCTGCGGCAGCTCGTCGATGCGCAGCTTGCGGATCAGCCGGCCCACGCGCGTGACGCGGTCGTCGCCGGCGCGGGCCCAGCGCGGCTGGCCGTCGCCCTCGGCGTCGCAGCGCATGCTGCGGAACTTGACGACCTCGAACGGCTGGCCGTTGTAGCCGCAGCGCTGCTGCCGGTAGAACACGGGGCCGCGCGACTCGAGCCGGATGGCCAGCGCCGTGACGGCCATCACCGGCAGCGTCAGCAGCAGCAGGACCAGCGCGCACGCCAGGTCGAACAGGCGCTTGCAGGCCGTGCGCAGCCAGCCCTGGTTGAAGCCGTCGCCGAAGATCAGCGCGCCGGCGTGCACATGGTCGAGGCGGATCTGGGCCAGCGACTTCTCGAAGTGCGCGGCGGTGTCGACCACGCGCACGCCACCGAGCTTGCAGTCGAGCAACTGGCGCAGCGGCATGCTGCCGCCGCGGCGCTCGGACAGCGCGACGACGATCTCGTCGACGCGCAGGTCGCTGGCCATCTGCGACAACGGGCGGTCCGAGCGCAGGATCTCGTGCTCCGAGACCACGATCTCGGTCTCGTTGGGGCCGGCGACGAAGCCGACGATCTCGACCTGCGGGTCGGCCTGCGCCAGCGTCTGCGCGACCTGCTGCGCCGGCCGGCCGGCGCCGTAGATCAGCAGCCGCGAGCGGATCAGCGACTGCGCCCGCGAATGCGCGAAGTACACGCGCTGCACGAAGACGCCGGCGACCACGCCCATCGCGGCGAGCTGCATCAGGTCGCGCCCCGGCACGTCGGCCGGCAGCAGGCCGAAGATCAGCCAGGCCAGCGGCACGCCGGCGGCCAGGGCGACGGTCGCGCGGGCCAGCGACTGGCGCAGCGTGCGGTTGTGCGTGTGCTCGTAGAAGCCGGTGGCCGAGTTGATGACGAAGACCCCGACGGCCAGCGCCAGCGCCGCGACCAGCGGCGGCACGACGCTGCCGCCGCTGTCGCCCAGCGGCCCCAGGCCGATGCCCAGCACCACCGCGACGATCAGCCCGAGGTCGATCATGACCTGCGTCAGCGTGCGGCGGTGCAGGTAATGATTGAAGATGCGGATCATGGGCTGGGGGGCTGCGCGCCGCAGGCGTCAGGGGCGCCGCCCCCGGTGGATCGGACCACTGTCGGAAAACTTGACAGTGGGCGTGAGCAGATGCTGCCGCAGTGCCCCCGCGGGCGTCACCCCCGCGAATGGGTGGCATCCCCAGTTCGTGTGGAATCGGGCACGGCCCGAATGGCGGCCGTGCCGCCGTCATCGCGGGGTCATGGCGGCATGGCAGGCGGCCACGGCCGCGCCCGGCCGGTGCGGCGTCGCAGCCCGCCGCGCCGCTCAGCCGCGCGCGGCCCGCGCGGCCTGCACCTCGGCCGCGCGCAGGTCGGCGGCGAGCTTGTCGAGCACGCCGTTGACGTACTTGTGGCCGTCGGTGCCGCCGTAGGTCTTGGCCAGCTCGACTGCCTCGTTGATGACGACCTTGTACGGGATGTCCGGGCAGTGCTGCAGCTCGTAGGCGCCGACCAGCAGCGCGCCATGCTCGACCGGGCTCAGCGCACTGGCCTTGCGGTCGAGGTGGCGCGCGAGCAGCGCATCGAGCGCGGCGGCCTGCGCGATGCCGCCGTGCAGCAGCGCGTCGTAGTGCGCGCGGTCGCACTGCGCGTAGGCGTCCTGCTCGCGCATGTGGGCGTCGATCGCGCCGGCGTCGCCGCGGCCGACCAGCCACTCGTAGAGGCCCTGCAGCGCGAGCTCGCGCGCGCGCCGGCGGGCCTGGCGGGGGTTGGGGCGGGCGCTCACCGGTGCACCCTGCGGCCTGCGGGCGGCCGGGCGGCGCTCACCGCAAGCTCTCCAGCAGCCGCGCCATCTCGATGGCGACGCGCGCCGCGTCGCGGCCCTTGGCGTCGGCGCGGGCCCAGGCCTGGGCCTCGGTCTCGACGGTCAGGATCGCGTTGGCCACTGCGATGCGGCGGTCGAGGCCGACGCGGGTCACCCCGGCGCCGCTCTCGTTGGCGACCAGCTCGAAGTGGTAGGTCTCGCCGCGGATCACGCAGCCCAGCGCGACCAGCGCGTCGCAGCCGCCGCCGGCGGCCAGCGCCTGCAGGGCCAGCGGCAGCTCGAGCGCGCCGGGCACCTCGACGACGCGCAGGTCGGCGTTGGCGACGCCGAGCGCGGCGAGCTCGGCGCGGCAGGCCGCCAGCAGCCGGGTGGTCAGCGCGTCGTTGAAGCGCGCGCGCACGATGCCCACGCGCAGGCCGCTGCCGTCGAGCGCCGCGGCGCGGCCGGTGTCGGCGTCCTTCATGCGGCGGCCGCTGCGCCGCCGGCGCCGGGCCTGGCGACGAAGCCGGTGATTTCGAGCCCGTAGCCGGCCATGCTCGGCATGCGGCGCGGCTGGCCGAGCAGCTTCATCCGCGCGATGCCGAGGTCGCGCAGGATCTGCGCGCCGACGCCGTAGGTGCGCAGGTCGACCGCCGCGCGCGGCGCGGCGTCGGCGCCGGCCAGCGCGCGCGCGGCGAGCGCGGCGGCATCGACGTCGCCGGCGTTGAGCAGCACGGCCACGCCGCTGCCGTGCGCAGTCAGCGCGGCCAGCGCCTGCGGCAGCGGCCACGAGTGCCCGCTGGCGCCGGCGTCGAGCAGGTCGAGCACCGACAGCGGCTCGTGCACGCGCACCAGCACCTCGTCGGCCGGACCCCAGCGGCCCAGCGTCAGCGCCAGATGCGTGGCGCCGGTGCGGTCGCGGTAGACGCGGGCCTCGAACGCGCCCCACGGCGTGGCCAGCGCGCGCTGGCCCAGGCGCTCGATCAGCGTCTCGTTGTGGCTGCGAAAGGCGATCAGGTCGGCGATCGTGCCGATCCTGAGCCCGTGCTGCGCGGCAAAGACCTGCAGGTCGTCGAGCCGGGCCATCGTGCCGTCGTCGTTCATGACCTCGCAGATCACCGCCGCCGGCGTGCAGCCGGCCATCGCGGCGAGGTCGCAGCCGGCCTCGGTGTGGCCGGCGCGCATCAGCACGCCACCGTCCTGCGCCTGCAGCGGAAAGACATGGCCGGGCTGGACCAGGTGCTGCGGCTGGGCGCCGCGCGCGACCGCGGTGCGGATCGTGTGCGCGCGATCGGCCGCCGAGATGCCGGTGCTGACACCCTCGGCGGCCTCGATCGAGACCGTGAACGCGGTGCCGTGGCGGGTGCCGTTGCGCGTGGCCATCGGCGGCAGTTGCAGCCGATGGCAGTGCTCGCGCGTGAGCGTCAGGCAGATCAGGCCGCGGCCCCAGCGGGCCATGAAGTTGATCGCCTCGGGCGTGACATGGTCGGCGGCGAGGACGAGGTCGCCTTCGTTCTCGCGGTCCTCCTCGTCGACGAGGAGGATCATGCGGCCGGCAGCCAGTTCGGCGACCAGCTCGGGTATCGGGGACAGCATGCGCGCAATTGTAGGTGCCGCCAGCGCGGCAAGCTTGCCGGCAGAGACGGCGCGCACGGCCCGCGGCGGGTCGCCGCGGCGGGCCGGGGTTCGGCGTTCAGGCCTTGGCCGTCGGGCGGCGGCGGCTGCTGGCGACCCAGGCCAGCGCGGCGATGCCCAGCAGCGCCAGCGAGGCCGGCTCCGAGACCTGGCCCGGCGGCGGCGGGGTCGGCGTGCGGAACGCGACGTAGTTGAACTTGAAGCTGTCGTCGCCGGCGCCGCAGGTGGTGGCCGTGCCGTTGGCCGCGAGGCAGGCCGTGCCGCCGCCGTTCAAGGTGGTATTGAAGGTGCTGACCAGCCACCAGCTCGACGCCATCGCATCGGTGGCGCCGGTGTTGCGCGCGGTGCCGCCAAAGGGCACGGTGTTGTCGGCGGTGAGGTTGGCGTAGCTGCCGACCAGCGACCAGCCGGTGCTGCCCAGCGTATTGCTGAGGTTGCGTTGACCGTCGCCACTCATGGTCGAGGTGCCGTCGGCGAGGAAGGGGTTGCCCGCGCCGGCCCAGCGCAGGACGGTGACGTCGGCGTCGCCCCCCGTCCAGCCGATGCCGATCTGGCTGAGCACGACGCTGCTGCTGAAGTTCAGCAGCAGCAGGTCGATCGTGCCGGGGCTGACCGAGTCGAAGGCGTGGTTCGGGCTGCCGGGGGTCAGCGGGGTCGAGTCGCCGCCGATCAGCGCCTGCTGGGCTTCGAGGCGGCTGACCGCACCGAAGCCGGAAGTGCCCTGCGGCGACAGGAACGCGCTCGCGTAGCCGCTGCCGCTGAGGAAGTAGGTGTTGGCCGTGGTGTTGCCGGTGCTCGAACTGCCGCGGTCGCTCGACCACGCCGACAGCGTCGCCGAGATCGCCGGCGTGCCCGAGGGGCAGGTCCAGGTGTTGCCGAAGCTGCCGCTGGCGGTCGCATTCTGGGTGCAGTGCGCGTCCGAGAGGTTCCAGGCGGTCTGGGCCGCGGCCGGGCCGGCACTGCCCAGGGCGGCGAGCACGGCGAGCACGGCGGTGGTCAGCAGGGGTTTCATCGGCATGTCCTTGGTGGGGCCTGCGGTGTCGACAGGACCATTCAAGCCATCAGTGAGCAAATTGCGTGCCCTCGCGGGGCTTCCTTGTGTGACAAGCACTTGCGTCCGGCGCGGGCAACACACGGCAACAAGTGTAAAGAAAATCGACAACTGCGCCACCCCTCATCTCAGGGTGCGCAGCAACTGCCGGGCGTCCTCGGCATGCTCGAAGCCGCCACCCGCTTGCAGTGCGGCCTGCAATTCTTCGCGGGCCTCGGCCTGGCGCGACGTGGCGGCCAGCACGGTGGCCAGGTAGTAGCGCGTGCTCGGGTTGGCCGGGTCGCGCAGCCGGGCGTCGCGCAGCAGTTGCAGTGCGCGCTCGGTCTGGCCGGCATGCCAGGCAGCCCAGCCGGCGGTGCCCAGCACATGCGGTGTGCCCGGCGCGCTGGCCAGCGCGCGCTCGGCCACCGCCAGCGCCCCCGGGTCGCGCAGGCGCAGCAGCACGTGGGCGAGGTTGTTGAGCGCGTGGGCGTCGGACGGCGCGAGCGCGAGCAGGGCCTCGTAGGCGCGGCGTGCGGCCGGGTAGCGGCCGGCGCGGGCATGGCCGTCGGCCAGCGCGCGGTGCACGGCGAGGTCGCGCGGCTGCTGGCGCAGCCAGTCCTCGGCCAGCCGCGCGGCGGCCGCCGGGTCGCTGCCGTCGAGCGCGGTGTGCAGGCGCAGCAGGCTGGCGCTGCCGGGCTCGAGCTGGTGGGCGCGGCGGAAGGCTTCGACGGCCGCGCCGCGCTGCCCGCGCGCCATTGCGATGTCGCCGAGCAGGCCATGGCCGACGGCCAGCCGCGGCTGCCGCGCGACGATCTGGCGCGCGCGCTGCTCGGCCTGCGCCAGCCGGCCCTGGCGCCACTCGACCTCGGCCAGCAGGGCCTGCGCCGGCAGCAGTTCGGGGCGCTCGGCCAGCGCCTTGCCCAGCGTGTGCTCGGCGCCGGCGAGGTCGCCGAGCTGCGATTGCAGCAGCGCGACCTGCAGCAGCGCGCCGGCCTGGAAGCCGGCCTGCCCCGAGGCGCGCGCGAGCGTCGTGCGCGCGGCCGCGGTGTCGCCCAGCGCCAGGTTGATGCGCGCCAGCGCCAGCAGCACCGGCACCGCGTCCGGGGCGCGGGTGACGAGCCGGCGGCTGGCCTCGCGCGCGGCGTCGGCGCGGCCGTGGCGCAGATGCAGCTCGACCAGCGCCAGCGCGGCGCTGACGTCGGCGCCGCCGGCGCCGGCGCCGAGCTCGTCGGCGCGCTCGAGCATGCGCTGGGCCTGCGGCAGGCGGCCCTGCGCCTCGTGCACGCGGGCGAGTTCGAACATCGCCTCGACGTTGCGCTCGTCGCGGCGCAGCAGCGCGTCCAGACGCGCGGTCGCCGGCTCGAAGCGGCGCTGCGCGATGTCCAGCCGCGCGAGGTTGACCTGTGGCGCGGCAAAGGCCGGGTCCAGCCGCAGCGCCTGCTCGAAGGCCTGGGCCGCGCCGGCGGCGTCGCCGGCCAGCGCCAGCGCCATGCCGTGCAGGTTGTGCACGCCGGGGTCGTTGCCGCGGCGCTGCAGCAGCGCGCGCGTCACGCGCAGCGCCGGCTGGGCCTGGCCGGCATGCACGTACAGCGTGGCCAGGCCGATGCCGGCCTGGGTCTGGCGCGGGTCCTTGCGCCAGGCGGCTTCGAGCTCGGCGACGGCGTCGCCGTAGCGGCCGCCGCCGATCAGGCTCAGGCCCAGCATCGTGCGCAGCTCGGCGCGCTCGCCCTGGCGCAGCGCCTGCTGCATCAACTGCGTCGCGCGGCCGTGATTGCCGCGCGCCAGATGCGCCGAGGCCAGCAGCAGCAGGGCCTGGGCGTCGCGCGGGTTCAGGCGCAGGTAGGCCTCGAGCGCGTCGATCGCGCGCTCGGCGTTGCCGTTGGCGATCTCGATCTGCGCGATCAGCTTGGCCACCCCGGTGCCCGGCTGTGCGCGGTGGGCCTCGGCCAGGTAGGCCAGCGCACGCTCGCGCTGGCCCAGCCCGAAGTGGGCGAGCCCGCCGAGCATCAGCGCCTGCGGGCGAAAGCGCAGATGGCCCAGCGGCACCGGGTCGAGGATCGCGGTGACGCGCTGCAGTGCCGCGCGCGCCTCGTCGCGGCGGCCGGCGCGCTCGGCCAGCAGCGACTGCAGGTAGGCGCCGCGCGGGTCGCGCGGCGCCAGGCGCAGCAGCGCATCGACGTCGCGCTGCGCGTCGGCGTGGCGGCCGCGGTCGACCAGCAGCCCGGCGCGCGAGACCAGCGCCTCGATGTGCGCCGGCTGGAGCTGCAGCGCGCGCGCATAGCGCTCGAGCGCCGCGTTCGCATCGCCTTGCAGGTGGGCGATCGTGCCGCGCAGGTAATGCGCCTCGGCCGAGTTCGGGTCCAGCTTCAGCGCGTGCTCGGCCGCCGCGGTCGCCTCGCGCACCTCGCGCGCGCGCAGCCGCACCGGCACCTCGGCCAGCCAGGCGTCGACGCGCCGCGGGTCGAGCGCGCGTGCGGCCTCGATGCGCTGCAGCGCACCGCGGCTGTCGCCGATGTCGGCGCGCGCGGCGGCTTGCAGCAGCAGCACCTGCTGGCGGATCGCCGGCGGCAGGCCGTCGGGGCCGAAGCGTGCATCGCGCTCGAGGTCGGGCTGGCGGCCCTGCGCGATCAGGGCATGGGCCAGCGGCACGACGACCTCGGCGCGCGCCACGCCCAGCCGCAGCGCCTCGGCGAATGCGGCCTCGGCGGCGGCGGCGTCGCCGTCGGCCAGCAGCGCGCGGCCCAGCAGCACGTGGACGGCGAGCATGCGGTTGTCGATGCGCAGCGCATTGCGCAACTGGATGACCGCGCCGGCGTGGTCGTTGCGCTCGAAGCGCTGCAGCGCGTCTTCGTGATAGCGCGCCGCGCGCGTGTCGACGCTGGCCTCGGCGAGCGCACCGCCGGCCAGCAGCAGCGCGGCGGCGAGCGCGCGCCAGGGTGTTGTGTGGGATGGCCGGTTCACGCCCGGGATGGTAGCCACGCGCGGCAGCCCTGCGCAGCCGCGGGCCGTGCGCGCTGCTGCCGGCGTGCCAAAGTCGGCGCCCGACCCCGCGGATCGGGGGGCAGGTGGCCGCGGCTGGTCAGGCCTGCGCGGTGGTGGCCGCCACCCGCCCGGCGCCGCGCTGGCGCTGGCCGACGGCCTCGCCGCTGCCGGCCACGGCAAAGCGCAGCGTCTGCGGGTACGGGTAGAAGTCGCCGATCTCGCCGCGGCGGATCTGCGCCTGCACGGCCTGCCAGTACGGCGGCCTCAGCAGCTCGGCGTGGTCGCGCAGGAAGGCCTGGCGTACGGCCGGCGTGCGCAGCACGAAGTAGGCCAGCTCCTCGGGGAAGACGTCGTTGCGCGCCACCGAATACCAGCGGTCGTCGAGCAGCTCGTAGCTCGGGTCCGGCGGCTCGGGGATCGCGCGGAAGCGGCAGTCGGTCAGGTATTCGATCTCGTCGTAGTCGTAGAACACGACGCGGCCGTAGCGGGTGATGCCGAAGTTCTTCAGCAGCATGTCGCCAGGGAAGATGTTGGCCTGCGCCAGCTCGCGCAGCGCGTGGCCGTAGTCGCCGATGACACGCTCGACCTCGGCCGGGTCGGCGCGCTGCAGGTACAGGTTGAGCGGCTGCATGCGCTGCTCGATGTAGACGTGGCGGATGACGAGCTCGTCGCCGTCGTCCTCGAGCGAGCCGGCGCAACTGCGCTGCAGCTCGGCCAGCAGCGTCGGGCTGAGCCGCTCGCGCGGCAGCGCGACGTCGGAGAACTCGAGCGTGTCGGCCATGCGGCCGATGCGGTCGTGCTGCTTGACCAGCAGGTACTTGGCGCGCACGGTGGCGCGGTCGATGTCCTTGGGCTCGCCGAAGCGGTCGCGGATGACCTTGAACACGTATGGGAACGACGGCAGCGTGAAGACCATCATCACCAGCCCCGGCGTGCCGGGGGCGACCTCGAAGGCGTCGCGCGAGTGGCGCAGGTGCTGCATCAGCTCGCGGTAGAACATCGTCTTGCCCTGCTTCTGCAGGCCGACGATGGTGTAGAGGTCGGCGCGCGACATCCACGGCATGATCGAGCGCAGGAAGGTCACGCAGGCCGAAGGCACCGGCATGTCGACCATGAAGTAGGCGTGGGTCAGGCTGAACAGCAGCGCGATGCGCTCGCCGTCGAGCAGCACGGTGTCGAGGTGCAGGCGGGCGTCGGCGTCGCGCAGCACGGCGATCGCGAAGGGGTACTGGCGGTGGCCGTTGACGATGCGCCCGACCAGGTAGGCCGTCTTGTTGCGGTAGAACGGCGCCCACAGCAGTTGCAGTTGCAGGTTGGCCTCGGCCGGCGGCCAGTGCCCGCCGAGGTGCTCGCGCATCGCCGCCGTGACGCGGCCGAGGTCGCGGTCGAGGTCGGCCCAGGGCACGCTCCAGCCGACGTCGAGCAGCGCGCTGCGCAGGCCCGCGGCCAGCGTGTCCCAGCCGGGGTAGTAGCTGCGCCAGGTCGGCGGGTCGGACTCGATGTACTCGGTCGACACCGCCGGCCGGAAGAAGATGAAGTCGTTGTGGAAGTAGCTGCGCGCCATGATCCGGCAGAACACCGAGTTGAAGAAGCTCTCGGCCAGCTCGGGCTGCTTGTGATCGATCAGCCGGCCCAGGTACAGCAGCTTGGCGCGCCGCCAGACCTCGTCGCCGCGCTCGGGCGCGCGCAGCTCGCTGCGCAGGCGCTCGACGGTCTCGCCGACGCGCGCGTCGTAGAACTGGATGCGCTCGCGCACCAGGCGCTGCATGCCGCCCCAGTCGCCGGCCTCGAACAGCGCCTTGGCGCGCTGGGTGGCTTCGCGAAAGAGCAGGTAGTGGCGGTCGAAGCCGGCGATCAGGGTGGCGGCGATCGCGTCGGCGCCGAGGTCCGGGTCGGTCGGTGCGGGCATGGGGGCGCATCGTAGCGGCTTGCGCCAGGGCAAGCGGGGCCGGGCAATCACGGATGCGCCGTGCAAACCGCGTGCAAGAATCGGCGGGCATCCTCGGCTGCCTACCGGCCCGTGCAGGTGCCCGCCGCCCGCGCGGTTCTATCCACTTCGTCCCCGGACACCCCAGACCATGAACCCCACCCCCATCACGGTCGCCCACGGCGACGGCATCGGCCCCGAGATCATGGCCGCCACGCTGCACATCCTGCAGGAGGCTGGCGCGCGCCTGGCCATCGAGACCATCGAGATCGGCGAGCAGGTCTACATGCGCGGCAACACCGCCGGCATCGAGCCGCGGGCCTTCGAGTCGCTGCGCCGCACCCAGGTCTTCCTGAAGGCGCCGATCACGACCCCGCAGGGCGGCGGCTTCAAGTCGCTCAACGTGACCACGCGCAAGGCCTTCGGCCTGTACGCCAACATCCGCCCCTGCCTGAGCTACCACCCCTTCGTGCAGACCAAGCACCCGAAGATGGACGTCGTCATCGTCCGCGAGAACGAGGAGGACACCTACTCGGGCATCGAGCACCAGCGCACCTACGACGTCACGCAGTGCCTGAAGCTGATCTCGCGCCCGGGCTGCGAGAAGATCGTCCGCTACGCCTTCGAGTACGCACGCGCCTACGGCCGGCGCAAGGTCACGTGCTTCACGAAGGACAACATCATGAAGATGACCGACGGCCTGTTCCACAAGGTCTTCGACGAGATCGGCGCCGAGTACACCGATCTCGAGAAGGAGCACTGGATCGTCGACATCGGCGCGGCCAAGCTGGCCGACACGCCCGAGGTCTTCGACGTGCTGGTCATGCCCAACCTGTACGGCGACATCCTGTCGGACGTCGCCGCGCAGATCGCCGGCTCGGTCGGGCTGGCCGGCTCGGCCAACATCGGCGACGGCCTCGCCATGTTCGAGGCCATCCACGGCTCGGCGCCGCGGCGCGCCGGGCAGAACGTCGCCAACCCCTCGGGGCTGTTGCTCGGGGCGGTGCAGATGCTGGTCCACATCGGCCAGGCCGACGCCGCCGAGCGCGTGCACAACGCCTGGCTCAAGACCATCGAGGACGGCGTGCACACCTACGACATCTACCGCGACGGCGTCTCCAGGCGCAAGGTCGGCACGCGCGAGTTTGCGCAGGCCGTCGTCGAGCGCATGGGGCACAAGCCCGCGACCCTGCAGGCCGTCGACTACAGCCGCGCGCCGCAGCGGCCGCTGACCACCCGCCCGCCGTACCAGCGCAGCACCGCCAAGCGCGAGCTCGTCGGTGCCGACGTCTTCGTCTTCTGGCCCGAGTCGGGCAAGCCCGGCATGGACGCGCTGGCCGCGCGGCTCGAGCCGCTGGCCCCGGCCGGTGCCCGCCTCGAGATGATGTCCAACCGCGGCATGAAGGTCTGGCCCGACGGCATGGAGGAAACCTCGACCATCGACGAGACGCGCTGCCGCTTCCAGCTCCCCGAGGGCCGGCCCGGCGTGATGCCGCACCGCGAGGTCGCCGCGCTGCTCGACCGCATCGAGGCCGCCGGCGTCGAGTGGGTCAAGGTCGAGAACCTCTACAACTTCGACGGCAAGCCGGGGTTCTCGCGCGGGCAGGGGCAGTAGCGCGGGCGGGCCGGCGACCCGCTTCCGCTCGCGAGGGGCGTACCGCGCGGGCGCCCGGTCCCGGGTTCAGGCCGCGCGCAGCAGCCGCTCGAGGTGGCGCGCGATCAGGTCGACCTCGAGGTTGACCGCCGCGCCCGGCGCGAGCGCGCCCAGCGTCGTCTGCGCCTGCGTGTGCGGCACCAGGTTGACCGCCAATTCGCAGCCCTCGGCGCGGTCGTCGAGGCGGTTGACGGTCAGGCTGACACCGTCGACCGTGACCGAGCCCTTGACCGCGAGGTAGCGCGCCAGCTCGCGTGGCGCGAGCACGCGCAGCGCGCGCGACTCGCCGACCGGCTCGAAACCGGTCACCGTGCCGATGCCGTCGACATGCCCGCTGACCAGGTGCCCGCCGAGGCGGTCGCCGGCGCGCAGCGCCTGCTCGAGGTTGACCGGCCCGGCCGCGGCCAGCCCGGCGGTGCGCGCCAGGCTCTCGGCCGAGACGTCGACCGTGAAGCGCGACGCCGCCGCGTCGAGCGTCGTCACCGTCATGCAGGCACCGTTGATCGCGATGCTGTCGCCGACCGCAACCCCGGCCAGCCAGCCCGCCGGGGTCTCGACAACCAGCCGGCGGCCATGCTCGCGGCCGCTGCCCAGCGGCGAGGAGCCGACGATGCGGCCGATGGCGCTGACGATGCCGGTGAACATGGCAGCGATTGTGGCAGCCTGGCCGGCGCCGGCCTGGTCGGCGGCATCGACGGGGCTGTCCGGCGGCTGCGCCGCCGGCAGGCGGGCCAGCAGCCGCAGGTCGTCGCCGACGCGGTCGACGGCATGCCAGCGCAGCGTCGGTGCGTCGGCCAGGCGCTCGAACGGGCCGAGCGCGGCGATGCCGCGGCCGGCGCCGAGCAGCCGCGGCGCGAGGTAGACCAGCAGCTCGTCGACCTGCCCGGTGGCCAGCAGCGAGGCGTTGAGGCGGTCGCCGGCCTCGACATGCAGCTCGTTGATGCCGCGCCGGCCCAGGTCGTGCAGCATCGCGACGAGGTCGACCTTGCCGTGCGCATCGGGCAGGCCGACCAGCTCGGCGCCCTGCGCGCGCAGCGCGGCGGCGCGGCGGGCGTGGTCGGTGGGCGCGACGGCGTCGTCGATGGCGTGGTAGATCAGCACCGCGCCCGGCGGCGACAGCAGCCGCGCGGTCGGCGGCGTCTGCAGCCGTGAATCGACGACGACGCGCAGCGGCTGCCGCGCGGTCGCCACATGGCGCACGTCGAGCCGCGGGTCGTCGGCCAGCACGGTGCCGATGCCGCTGAGCACCGCGCCGGCGCGCCTGCGCCAGGCGTGGCCGTCAGCGCGCGCCGCCTCGCCGGTGAGCCACTGGCTCGCGCCGTTGGCGAGCGCGGTGCGGCCGTCGAGCGAGGTGGCGACCTTGACGCGCACCCACGGCCGGCCGCGCTGCATGCGCGAGAAAAAGCCGATGTTGAGCTCGCGCGCGGCGTCGGCGAGCTCGCCGATGCCGAGGTCGGCGGCCAGATCGACCGCAATGCCGGCTGCACGCAGCCGCGCGAGGCCCTGGCCGGCGACGCGCGGGTTGGGGTCGCCGACGGCGACGACGACGCGGCCGACGCCGGCGGCGATCAGCGCGTCGCAGCAAGGCGGCGTGCGGCCATGGTGCGCGCAGGGCTCGAGCGTGACGTAGACGGTGGCGCCGCGCAGCTCGCGCCCGGCCGCCGCTGCGGCGCGCAGCGCGACGACCTCGGCATGCGGGCCGCCGGCGGCCTGGGTATGCCCCTCGGCAGTCCAGCCGTCGCCGACAATCACGCAGCCGACGCGCGGGTTGGGGTCGGACAGGCCGATGCTGGCCTGCGCCGCCTGCAGGGCGGCGCGCAGATGGAGGAGGTCGCGGTCGTCGGGGTGCATGCAAATCCGTGCGGTCGCGGCCGGCGGCCTGACCGCGACGATACCGCAGCGCCGCCGGTGGGGCTTGCTGCCCAGGCGCAAAAGACAACGGCAACCCGCGGGCTGCCGTTGAGCGCCCCGGGCCGAGGCAGACCCTCGGCCCCGGGGTGCGGGGCCGCTCAGGCCGCCAGACGGCGGCGTGTCGCGGCCAGGCCAGCCAGCGCGAGGCCGACCAGCGCCAGCGACGCCGGCTCGGGCACGCCGACCGAGCCCTGCGGCACCGAGGCAAAGCGCAGCGTGCCGCCGGCGACCAGGAACTCGCCGAAGCCGTCGCCCCAGAACGTGACCTTGCTGAAGAAGCCCGTCGAGTCGATCGAGCCGATGAAGTTGTTGTACCCTTGCCCCGCGACGATGCCGGGGTTGTCGCTGGCCGACAGCGCGTTGGCCGGCAGCGTTGCCGCGCCGCCGTCGAACGCGATCCACAGGCCCGAACCCGTCGCCGGCACGCCGTAGTCGGTCTGCACCGCCGCCGGTCGGGTTCCGGTCATGCAGCAGGTGGCCCAGTCGCCGATCTCGAAGCCGAAGGCGTTGACCGCCGACGAGAACGTGAAGGTCAGCCCGCTGTTGAAGCCGGGAATGTTGGCCAAGCCGCCGACGCCGCCGCCGGCGGGGCTGGCAACGGGGCTGATGTTCCAGATCGACCCGGACATGCTGCCGTAAGTGCCCGACGGATTTGCGGCCAATCCGGTATTGGTGCTCGTCACCGTGACCGTGGCGGGGTTGCCGTTGAGGTCAAGGTAGTTGTAGACCGACTGGCCGTCGACCACCTGCCGGGTCACGACCGAGGCGCCGGTGCCGGTGATGACGTTGTCGAAAGTCGAGATGTTGGGCAGCGCCAGGTTGTAGACCACTGGCGCTGCGCTGGCCGCACCGCCGACCAGGGCGGACGCGACCAACAGGGCGCTGGCTGCATAATTCATGGAGACCTCCCGAATGTTTGGCAAGGGCGACATGCCCTGAACAAACCATAAGCAAGTGCGATGCCAGCAGACAAAAATCATGCGTGACAAGCACTTGGATGCGCTGGCGGGGTGCTGCCGGCGGTGAGTGTCAAATTTTCCGACAGTCATGGCGCCGGGGGAGCGGCTCAGTTCGGCGGCTGGTGGTGCCAGGTGTTGCCGTCGACGTCGGTGCTGAGCGGGTCGTCGGGCGGGCAGTCGTAGGCCAGCCAGCCGTTGCCGGCGTCGATCACGAGAAAGTTCTGGTTGGCCAGCGCGGTCGCGACGTCGACCAGGTCGAGCGGGCCCTGGTGCGCGGCCAGCGCGCTGCCGTCGCCGGGAAGCAGCAGGACGTGGTCGCGCGCCGGCGTGTAGCGGCAGACGCGAAAGGCCTGCGGGTCGGCATCGCTGCGGCGGGCGGCCCACGGCAGCCCGGTCAGCCGCAGGCGCCCGGACCAGCGCGGCGGCGTGTCGAAGCGGTCGATGCCGACCGCGCAGAAATAGCGGACGTCGTGCGCGCGCTGCTGCGTCACGCAGGTCACGGCCGTGGCCGGCAACGGGTGGCTGCGGTCGACGACCATCTGCACGGGCCGCACCGGGCCGGGTGGCGATTCGCTGTCGGCCGCGGTCGGCGCCCCGGCGCTGCCGGTGGCGAAGCGGACATGCCCGCTGACCGGCAGCGCGAAGGCCTGCGCACAGGGCTGGTTGGGCTGGCAGACGCCGACGACGAAGCCGCTGAGGTTGTCGAACAGCCAGCCGACCTGGCCGCCGCCGGGGGCGGGCAGGTCGAGCCGGCTGACCGGGCCCTGGTCGACCGCGTCGAGCGGGATGCCGCGATGACGGCCGCGCACGACATGCTCGGCGGCGCCGCCGCCGACGATGCCGACGCTGGCGCCCAGCGCCGGCGAGACGCCGGCGATGTCGGTGGCCAGCCGCACGCGCTGCGGCTGGCCGTGGCGGTCCTGCCAGGCGACGTCGACAACCAGGGTCTTGAGGGCGACGTCGGGGTGGTCCTCGAAGCGTTGGGTGAGCAGGTAGCTGGCGTTGGTGCCGGCCACGGCGCGGCTGCTGCTGCCGCCGAGGTCGGCCCAGGCCCGGGCGCCTGGCGTGGTGGCGACGGTGGCGTAGGCGCGCGCCTGCTCGAGCGCGGTCTGCGCCAGCCGCACCGCCTCGTCGCGCTGGCGGGCGACGTCGCCCTGCAGCCGCAGAGTGCTCTGCAGCCCGACGTAGGCCAGGATGCCCAGGCTCAGCACGGCCATCGCGACCAGCGCCTCGACCAGGGTGAAGCCGCGCGCCTGCGCGCGGCGCGGGCGGCTGCGGCTCATTCGAAGTCCCTCCAGCTGCCGGGCACGCGCACGAACGTGCCCTGCACCAGGCGCAGCCGGGCCAGGACCTCGTCGTTGCGCACGACCACCGGCAGGCCGCTGCCCTGCACGTCACCTTCGGCGACGAGCGCGCCGTTGACGCTGCCGCCGGCCACGGCCGCCCAGGTGGCGCCGCGGACATGGACCAGCCCGTGCAGCGTGGCGCCGGAGGCGAAGCCGAAATGGCCGTCGACGACCAGCAGCAGCGGCTCGGTCGGGCTGGCGACGTCGCCGGCGCCGTCGATGACGACATCGCCGTCGGCCCAGACCATGCGCCCGGGGTTGCGCGCGACCGCGCTGCGCAGCACCGCACCGTCGCAGGCCACCGGCCGGCAGCCCAGCCGCACGACGGCCGGCTGCTCGCGGTACTGGGCGGGGGTCAGGCCGAAGAAGCTGGCAAACAGGCGGTCCGCCGCGGTCGGCAGCACCGGCGGCAGCGCAGGCCGCCGCAGGCCGGGGTCGTTGGCGACATAGGTGTCGTCGGCCGGGGTGCCCGCGGGGCCCCGCAGCAGCAGGCCGGCGGTGGCGACCGGGCCGCCGGCGTGCAGCGTCCACGGCGCGGCCGCGGTCGAGCGGTTGACGAGCGTGGCCGGCGCGCCGCCGAGGTCGACCGCGCCGCCGGCGGTCAGCGCCGCTGCCGGCAGCGTCGGCAGCGCGCTGCGCGGGGCCAGCAGCACCCGCACGGTGGCCCGGGCCGCGCCGGCCACCGCCTGCGACGGAAAACCCAGGCAGGCCGGGTCGAGCCGGGTGCAGCCGTTGGCCTCGAGCCAGACCAGGGTCGGGCGGTGCAGGTCGCGGACAAAACGCACGCGAAAGGCCGGCGCGATGCCGATGCCGGGGGGGGGCTGCAGCGCCGATACGGCCGCTGCCGGGCACTCGCAGCGCCAGGTTGGCGTCGCCGCACCGCCGTCGAAGACGCAGCCCGGCGTCAGCGGCGCGCCGCCGTGGGCGACGCGTACCGTGATGCGGCCGTCGGCCGGCGCGATGTCGAGGTAGCGCTGGCGAAACGACGGGTCGGCGGGCGAGGCGCCGGCGGCTTCGCATTGGCCGTCGATGCGGCCGCCGTTGAGCATCGCGATGGCCCAGTCGATGCCCGCTTCGGCGGCAGCGTGGGCCTGCGTCGCGCTCAGGAAGTTGACCGACGAGCGCTGGTCGAACAGCAGGCTGCGCGAGGTGTAGGCCACCGCCAGCCCGACGGTCAGCAGCAGCAGCATCACGATGACCAGCGTGGCCACGCCGCGCTGGCGGCCGGGCGCGCCCGGGCGTCGACGGGAGGGCAGGCGGTTCATGGCGGGCACAGCCGGGTCGGTGCGGCCGGGTCGTTGAAGCCGACGAGGTCGTTGCGCAGCCGCACCACGGTGTCGAGGCGGCGCTCGATGCGCGGGTCGTGGACGGCGCGGGCGCCGAGCTCGACGAGGTACTCGCGCACCGTCACCGTCGGCCAGCAGGCCGTGCCGCCGCCCGCGCACTCGCGCGGGCAGACCACCGGCAGCGGTGCCGCCGGCCGCGCCGTGACGCGAAAGTCGACGACGTCGATCACCTGCGGGTCGGTCAGCTCCTGCCAGCCGCCGCCGGTCAGCAGGGTCTGGACCACGCCGCGGGCGTTCTGGCCCGCGCCGGCCGCCCCGAGCCGGAAGCCGAACGGGCCGACGACGATCGCCGGTTGTCGCTCGTACGAGAAGACGACCGCGTTTGCCCAGCCGGCCGCGGGGGTGACCGCCTCACGGCCGCTGGGCCCGCCGGCCTGGGTCGGGGTGGCGACGAAGGCTGCCGGGCTGGACGTCATGCCGGCGCGGCGCAGCTCGCGGGCGACGATGTCGACTGCGGCGCGCATGTCCTGCTGCAGTTGCACCTCGAGCTGCAGCCGGCGGTTGTTGTCGAGGTGGGTCACGGCCAGGCCGATCGCCGCCGACACGACGAACAGGCCGATGGCGATGCCGACCATCAGCTCGACCAGCCCCAGGCCGCGCTGGGCCCGCGCGAGGCGCATGCCGCCCGGCGTCAGCACAGCGGCACCCCCGAGACGGAACCGTCGGGCGTGCAGGCGCTGGGCCGGCCGGACATGCCGACCGTGTTGCGCAGGCGGCCGCGCTGGGTGCCCGAGACTTCGACGCGGTACTCGCCGACGGCGAGGACCATGTCGCTCCAGACCAGCACGGCGCCGCCGTGGACCGGGTCGATCTCGAACATCGCCGGCATGCCCGCCTCGGGCCGCAGCCGCACGCCACCGCCGCGCGGCACCTGCACCGTGCGCAGTTCGTAGAAGCAGGCCTGCCCGGGCGGGCGCGTGCAGTCGCAGCCGACCCCGCGCTCACGGTAGATCGTGTAGCAGTCCATCGCGGCCGCGCCCGCGCCGCCGCTGCCGAAGCGCATGCCGACGCGCTCGCCGCGCCGCAGGGCCTCGCTGCGCACGAACTGGATGTCGGTCAGCAGCTCGTGGTTGACGCCGCGCAGCCGCTGCATCTCGATGAACGCGACGAACGAGGGCGCGGCGACGATGGCCAGGATGCCGAGCACGGCCAGCGCCACCATCAGCTCGACCAGGGTGAAGCCGCGCCGCGCCGCCATCAGCGCCTCCAGCAGCGGTTGCCGGCCGACTCGTCGAACGCGCCGCTGGTGCCGGCCGCGCCGTGGAAGATGTTGCCGCCGTCGACGCGCACCCGCAGGCGCTGGCAGCCGGCATCGGCGGCCTGCGAGCTGCCGGGCACTGCGGTCGCCGTGACCGTATAGCCGGTGGCGGTCGCGGCGTCGATCGCGATCGTGTAGTGCCCGTTCGGGCTCTGCGCGGCCAGCCCCAGCCCGGGCGGGCTGGCCGTCGGCGCCGCGGTCAGCGCGGGGGTGTAGGCGGCGTGGTTGCCGCGCCAGCGCTCCTGCGCCTGCTGCACGGCGCTCAGCGCGGCGACGGCGTCGGCGCGGCGCGCCTGGCGCACCGAGTCCTGGTAGGCCGGCACGGCGATCGCCGCCAGCACGGCGACCACGGCGATGACGATCAGGGCCTCGATCAGCGTGAAGCCGGGCGCCCGCCGGCGGCCGGTTCCGTGGTTCAGGCGCGGGTTTCGTGACATGTTGCACACGGTAGCAGTTGCCGGCGGCAGCGTCAGCGGGCCTTGGCGCCGTTCGTCGTGCGCTGGTGGCCGTTCATCGCCGGCCGGCAGCGGCTTCAGCAGGCGCGGTAGCCGCTCACCGCGCCGCCCGGCGAGCACGCGCGCACGCGGCCCATGATGTTGACGATCTGGTGGATCGCGCGGCCGTCGGCGGCGACGACGCGCACGGTGGCCGTCGGCGTCGTCGTGCCGCGCACCGGGTCGAACAGCATCGAGGCGGCGTTGGCGTGCAGCGCCGGGGCCTGCCGGCCGTCGATGCGGACCAGCCGCAGGGCCTCGGCGCCGCCGGTGCAGACCGCGGCGCCGGGCGTCGCGCAGTGGCAGGCGCCGGGCGCGCCGGTGTGCACGACGTAGCAACTGCCGCCGCCCGACTGGCCGAAGCCGATGCGCACGCCCTGCTGACGCGCCACCGCCAGGCTGCGCGCATGCTGCACGTCGGTCTCGAACTGCAGCGCGACGCCCTCGAGCTGGCTGCGCTGGACCAACCCGCCGAGCGAGGGCAGCGCGGCGCCGAGCAGGACGGCGACGATGGCCAGCGCGACCATCGCCTCGACCAGCGAGACGCCGCGCGCGGCATGGCGGCGCGGCAGGGGCGGGCTTGGGTGCGTGCAGGGCTGCGGCGACATCGGGGTCTCCCGGCCCGGCGGACCGGGGCCGGGCATGGCAGCGACTCTAGGCAGCGCGCGGCCACTGCGCGTCCCGCGCCGGGGGGAGCGCGGCGGGGGATGGCAGGGGGATGGCGCTGCGGCGAGCGCTGGACGGGCGCTTCAGGCCCGCGGCCGCAGGGCGGCCGGTGTCAGCCGCGGGATGGGTCAGCGGCCAGCGGGTTTGGCAGCCGGGCCCGGCGTGCCGGCCGTGGTCCGGGCGCTTGCATCCCCCATCGCACGCGCGGCCAATGAAAAAGGGGCCCTTGCGGGCCCCTCAGGGTGCTTGCCGCCCGCAGGCGGCAAGGGGTACTCGAGCCTCATGAGCAAATGTGGCTCTGCCACTTTGCTCATCCCCCGCGGGGGGCGGACGACGTATGTCGTCGGCCTGGGGGCGCTCTCAGGCGCGGCGGCGGCGGGCGACGGCGCCCAGCCCGGCGAGTGCGAGGCCGACCAGGGCCAGCGTGCCGGGCTCGGGCACGCCTTGCACGCGCGAGTTGAAGTCGGTCTGGGCGAGGAAGTCGGCGCTGACCACATTCCAGCGCTGGGCGACCGGATCGAAAACCACGCCAAACCCGTTGACCGCGCCGATCACCGGCAGGTAGCCGCCGTTGGCCGGCTGCACCGAGAACAGGCCGTCGGTGTGCGCCGTGCCGCAGGTCGAAGCCAGACCGCTGGTGCCGACGGCATCGGCCCGGGGCACTGCGTTGTAGCAGTTCGACGGGTCGACGACGTTGTACGGCAGGCCGATCGAGATGTTCGTGTAGCGGATGTCGAACCCGGCCAGCGTCGTGATGAAGAAGTTCGGGTCGAGGTCGACGCTGGTCGTGCCGGCGCGCAGCGCGACGTTGGAGCCCGTGCCGGTGACCGACTCCTGACCGGTGTACTGGTTGCCGTTGCCGCTGCCGTCGAGGGCGACCGGCGTGGGGTCGGTGATCGAGAACAGACCGGCGACACCGACTTGAACGCCGCCCAGGCGGCCGATCAGCGTGCCGTTGTTGAAGCCGCTGCCGGTCAGGTCGGCGGTGTCGATGCCGGGGCTCCAGTAGAACTCGAGCCAGCCGGCGCCGGTGGATGCGAACGTCGCGGACTGCAGCGGACCAACCGTGCCGAAGCCCGTGACCTGCTCGGTATAGCGCGCGACCATCGTGATCTCGCCGAAGCCGCCGGGCAGCGAGATCATTGCGCCGCCGCCGGTCGGCGTATACGCGGTCAGGCGGGCGTGGGTGAGGACTTCGAACTGGCAGAGCGCCGGGTTCGGCGTCGGGTTGGCCTGGGTCACCGCGCAGGCGCCGTTGAGGAAGTTGGCGATCGCCGTATTGCCGCCCTGGGCCAGGAAGCTGGTCGGGGCCCAGTCGAAGGCGTCGGCGCTGATCTGGCCACCGGGTGCCGCGCCGTTGAGGTCGAAAATCAGCGACGCTTGCGCGGTGCCGGCCAAAGCAAAAGCCGAGCCGAGCAGGCCGGCGATGACTGTCTTGCGCATCTGTACTCTCCTGAGGGTTGAACAGCGGCGGACACCCGCCTCGCCAGCTAAGTAGCAACAGCCGTGCCAGATCGGCCGACATGTTTAAAATCAAGGCCTTGGCGCGGTTCCGGGGCGCTGGCAGGGGGTCAGGCCGGGGCGAGTGTCAAATTTTTCGACAAGCGCGGCGGGGGTCGGGGCCGCGGCCACCAGCGCTCAGCCGTGCCCCGGCGGCGGGCGGAACCGCTTGGCGACCTCGCGCAGCAGGACCTCGGGCGGCAGCAGCGCGGCGGCCAGGCGCTGCTTCCAGAGGCCGCCGACGCTGGCGGCGAGCGCGCGGCGGCGGTCGAGCGCGGCCAGCGACGCCGCGGCGACGTCCTCGGCGCGGCCGCGGGCGCTGACCTGGCTCGCGTAGGCGCCGGCGCGGCGGTCGAAGTCGGTCGCGGTCGGGCCGGGCACCAGGGTCTGGACGTGGATGCCGTCGGCAGCGAGTTCCGCGTGCAGCGCGAGGCTGAAGCTGTGCACGAAGGCCTTCGACGCGGCGTAGACGGCCATGTACGGCACCGGCTGCAGGGCGGCCTGCGACGAGACGTTGACCAGCGCGGCCGGCGCCGCGCGCCGCAGCGCCGGCAGCAGCGCCTCGGTCAGCGCGACGACGGCGGCGCAGTTGAGCCGCACGATCTCGTCGAGCCGGCCGGCGGGCGCGGCGTCGAAGCGGCCCCACTGGCCGCAGCCGGCGTTGTTGACGAGCAGCCGCAGGCCGGCGGGGGCGAGCGCGTCGACGCGCCCGGCCAGCGCCTGCGCGGCCGCGGGCGCGGTCAGGTCGAGCGCGGCGACTTCGGCGCGCACGCCGTGGCTGCGGGCGAGCTCGTCGGCGAGTTCGCGCAGCGGCGGCTCGCTGCGCGCGACCAGCAGCAGGTGCAGGCCGCGTGCGGCGAGCTGGCTGGCGTAGGCGCGGCCTATGCCCGAGGAGGCACCGGTGACCACGGCCCAGTGGCCGGCGCAGTCGGCGAGCTTGAACGGGGGCATTTGGCGATCTCCTGGGTGCGGGTGCGCTCGGGCTTCAGGGCAGCGCGGCGGCGATGCGCGCGGCCACCCGCAGCGCGTTGGCGGCGATGGTCAGCGCCGGGTTGGTCGCGCCGGCCGAGGGGAAGAACGAGGCGTCGACGACGTGGAGGTTGTCGAGCTCGTGCGCGCGGTTGTCGCGGTCGAGCACGCTGCGGCGCGGGTCGGTGCCGAAGCGGCAGGTGCCGCAGACATGCGCGATGCGCTGGTTGTTGTCGGCCTGCGGCAGCAGCCGCCAGCGGCGCCCGCGCAGCACGCCTTGCATCTGCGCACGCAGCAGCGCGACGCGCTCGTGCGCCTCGGGGCGCAGGCGGTAGCGCAGGCGGGCCGTGTCGGAATTCTTTACACCGGCGGCAGCGGGGTCGGCGGGCCCGCCGGGCACGATGCCGTGGTCGGCGTAGGGCAGGTCCTCGACGATGGTGGCCAGCGCGGTCCAGCGCTCGGACAGGTCGTGCAGCACGCGCTGCAGCAGCGGGCGCGCCAGCGGCAGCGCGGCGGCGGCGACGCGGCCCCAGGGGTGCGCGCGCAGGTCCTCGCGCAGCGCGCCGTAGAGCATCGCCGCCGGCGGCAGCCGGCCGAAGGACTGCAGGGTGCCGAGCCGGCGGCCGTCGACAAACTGGAAGTCGTTGCAGCCGACTTCCTTGCCGCGGTTGTCGTAGCCCGCGCCGGCGGCGGGCTGCGGGCGCACGAGGTAGAGGTCGATCAGGTGGCGCATCAGACAGCGCCCGACCAGGCCCGAGGCGTTGGCCAGCCCGGGGTGGCCGGCGCCGTCGCGCGAGCGCAGCAGCAGCAGCGGGGTCTGCAGCGCGCCGGCGGCGAGGACGACGACGCGCGCGTGCAGCAACCGCTCGCTGCCGTCGCGCAGCCGGCAGCGCAGGCCGCTGGCGCGGCGGCCCTGGCTCAGTACCTCGAGCACGCGGCAGCCGCTCAGCAGGCGCGCGCGGCCGCGGGCGGGGGGCTGGGTGGGGTCAGCGGCAGGGCCGGGCGGCGGGGCCGCGGCCAGCGCGGGGTACAGCGCGGCCTGCGCGGCGTCGCGCTTGCAGCCGCCCTGCGGGCAGAGCAGGCCCTGGCAGGTCGCGCAGCCGGGGGCGTCGGCGCAGGCCAGCGGCAGGCGGTAGGGGCGCAGGCCGCGCGCGGTGAGCCAGGCCATCAGGTCGGCGCCGGCCGGCGAGATCGGCGGCGGTGCCGGCAGCGGCGGCAGCGGCGCCGCTGGGGTCGGCGCCGCGCCGGGCGGGGCCGCGGCGCCGGCCAGCGGGTCGCGCCCGCCGCGCACGCCGTACAGGGCCTCGGCCTGGTCGTAGTACGGGGCGAGCTCGGCTTGGCCGATCGGCCAGTGCTCGACGGCGTCGCAGCGCGGGTCGGCGCGCAGCGCGTGCTCGGGGTGGAAGTCGGCCGCGCCGAAGCGCTCGAGCGCCATGCCGTAGAGCGCGCTCGAGCCGCCCGGGCCGCAGCCGAGGTACGGCACGAAGCGGCGCGGCCGGGCCGGGCCCTCGTCGAGCAGCGGCTCGGCCCAGCGGCCGGCGCGCAGCAGCGCGGCGGCATCGGCGGGGCCGAGGACAGCGCCGCGGCGGCCGTCGGCGAGCTCGGGGTAGGTGCCGCGCAGCGGGGCGGCGTCGGCGCCGCCGAGCTCGCAGAACAGCACCTGGCGCCCGCCAGCGACGAGGGCGTGGCCGAGCGTCGCGCCACCGACGCCGGTGCCGACGACGAGCACGTCCCAGGTCTGGTGCAGATCGGCGTCCATCGGGCGGGCGGCGGGCGGGTCAGCGCGCGGTCGCCGCCGGCGCCAGCGGCGGCGTGGCGGTGCGGGCCGGCGCGGCGCGGGCAGCCAGCAGTGCGTCGACATGCGGCGTGAAGCGCTCGCGCAGCGCCGGCGCGGGGCGCGGTGCGGGCCGCGGCGCGGCCAGCAGCGCGGCGGCGGCGGCGGCGATGGCGGGCGCGCCGAGGCGGTCGGCGCGCAGCGCGCGGCCCAGGCCGTGCGCGGCCAGGCCGCGCATGTGCAGGAACTGGTCCATGTTGCTGCAGACGCCGAGCACCGGCGCGCCGGCGGCCAGGGCCTGCTGCGCGGTCGGCGCGCCGCCGTTACAGACGACGATCCGGGCACGCGCGGCGGCGAGCTCGCCCGGCAGGTAGTCGGCGGCCCAGACGCCGGCACCCGGCGCCGGCAGCGGTGCGCCGGCGGTGGCGACGACCACGCCCAGCCCCAGGCCGCGCAGCGCGGCGACCAGCAGCGGCAGGGCCTGCGCCGGGCCCGAGCTGCCCATCGTGACGTAGGCCAGGTCCTGCCCCGCCGGCAGCTCGGTCCACCACGGCGGCAGCGGCAGCGGCGGCGACCACGGCACCGGGCCGAGGTGGCGGTGCTGCGGCGGCGCGTCGTCGCCCAGCGGGAACAGCGCGGCGTCGTCGGCGTAGAGGACGCGGTCGGCGTCGGTGTAGACCTGGCGCAGGTCGGCCGGCAGCGGCGGCAGCCCGTGCGCGCGGCGCAGGCGCTGCAGCGGCCGGCAGTGCGGCGCCAGCACCAGCGGCCGCACGAGGTCGAAGCCGCGCTGCGCGAGCGCCAGCGGCACCCAGCGCGTCCACGGCAGCACCGGCAGCGGCAGCGAGCGGTCGGCCGCCCAGGGGCTCCAGTAGGCATTCGAGATGGCGAGGTACGGCACGCCGGCCAGCCGCGCGCTGACCGACAGCGACAGGCGGAAGTCGCCGACGACGAGCTCGGGCTGCACGCGGTCGAACAGCGCGAGGTCGTCGGTGACGTAGTCGCGCAGCTCGGCCAGGGTGTAGACCGGCTGTCCGGCGGCCAGGCGCTGCGCGAAGCTCGCCGCCGCGATGCTGCGCAGCGGCTCGGCCTGCGCCGCGCCGGCGCCGAGGAAGCGCCGCGCGGCGTCGGCGCAGGCGATGCGCGCGTCGTAGCGCGCAGGGTCGAGGCAGGCGGCCAGCGCCGCCGGCCGCGCCAGATGCGCCAGCGTCACGGCCTCGGCGACGAACAGGATGCGGGGGCGGGCGGGCATGGGGAGGGCGGGGTCAGGTCGGCCACCATGCGCACTCACCCCGGGTGAGGCCAGGCCATCGTGGAGTCACGCAGATGGCTCGAACGACGCCACCGCGACAGTCCTGGACTTGGCCACCGACTTGCGAAGCACCTTGATGCGCTCGACCTCGTGCATCGTCTGGGCCGGGAAGCAGGGTTCACCGCAGCTCGGGCATGACCACATGGGAATGTTTTCGATCACCAGCAGGTCGGTCCCTTTGCCGTAGCTGCGCGTCAGGTGCTCGAGCTGAACACGCGCGCTGCCGCAGCAGGCGCAGGACGCAGCCTCGGGCGAGGTAGAGCGTGATGACGAAGAGCTGGCCCGTGAGGACGACATTCCCGAGATCGAGGATGGAGAGGCGGTCATCTTCAGGTTCGTCTGCGGCGTGGGTGGAGACGACGTGGCTGAGCGTCCGAGTCAGATGGCAGATGGCGAAGGCGCGCGATCGACACCCGAGTCATCGTGGTTGAGTGTACGGGGGCGTCGCGCAGACCGGCAGTGGCGCGCTGAGGATGCCGGTGTCGAGAAAGCGGGCGAGTAGCGGGCCGGTCGCGGTCAGACGCGGTCAGAAATAGTGCGTGTAGACCAGCGACACCGCGGTGGCCAGCAGGGCGCTGCCGTACTCGCTGCCGCTGCGCCCGCGGTTGTGCAGCAGTTGCAGCGCGAGGTCGCGGCCGTCGAGGCGCCAGCGCAGCTCGGCCCAGGCGGTCTGGCTGCGGTCGCTGGCGTTGTGGCGGGCCATCAGGCTGAGGTCGAGGCGGGGGGCGAACAGGTCGGGGCGGGTGATCCAGAGCATCGCCGCCCAGCGTGAGGCGCTGTCTTGCAGCGCAAGGGCCTGCGCGTGGTAGGCCAGCGCGGCCTGCGGCGGCGCGCCGGCGGCCGGCGACAGGTGCTGGCGCCAGCCGCTGGCGTCGAGCGCGTGGCCGTTGTGGTGCGCCTCGACGGTGACCGAGAGCTTGTCGGCGGTGGTGTGCGTGAGGCCCAGCGTCGCGCGGGCGCGGCGCTGCTCGGGCGCGGGCAGGGCCAGCGCGCGCGCGTGCAGGCTGCGCTCGCGCGCCAGGCTGGCCTCGGCATGCACGGTGGTCGCCGCGCCGAGCAGCGCGCTCAGGCTGGCGCCGGGCTGCGGTGCGGCGCCGTCCTCGGCGTAGAGCAGCAGCGTGCTGCCCAGGCGCTCGCCCCAGCGCGTGCCGAGCGTGGCCAGCGCGCGGGCGCGGTCGTTGGTCGCGCCGAGGTCCAGGCTGAAGGCCTCGGTGCTGCGCCGGCTCTGCAGCTCGGGCGCGAGCGCGAGCGCGGCCGAGCCGCCGGCCCACAGCCGCTGCGCGCGCAGCATGACCGCGCCCATGCGGTGCTCGCGCAGCGCGACCGGGTTCTGCGTGCCGATGGTGCGCAGCGCGTGGTCGCGGAAGAAGTCGGTCGGGTTGTGGCCGTAGCCCGGGCCGTCGCGCAGGCGGATGCGGCCGAGCTCGACGACGGTGCTGGCGCCGGCGTCGTGCCAGCCGAGGTAGGCCTCGCGCAGGCTGAAGACCGCGCCGGCGATGCGCGGGTCCTCGGGGTCGGAGGCATCGATGCGCGCCGAGACGACGCCGCGCAGCGCGCCGCCGCCGACCTCGCCCAGGCCCTGCGCATGGCGCGCGTCGAGCGCGAGCCGGGCGATGCCGCGCTCGCTCTGGCCCTGCGGCCGCGTCGCGTGGCCGACGGCGGCCTCGAGGCTGAGGCGCGTCGGCGCGGCCGCCGCGGCGGCGGCCGGCTCGTCGACTTGCAGCGCGAGCGGGTCGAACGGCGCATCGGCTGCTGCCGCGGGCAGCGCGCAGGCCAGCGCGGCCGAGGCGGCCAGCGCCAGCGCGGCGAGCCTGGCCGGCCGGCGGGGGCGCAGGTAGGTGGGCTGGGGGTTGGGCATGGCGGGTCGCTCCTGGTCTGTGGCTTACGGTCTCTATCGCTGCTCGGGCTGGTAGCGCGGCAGGAACTCGCGCTGGAACCAGGTCGCGGGGATGTCGCGCGCGCGCCACTCCGACAGCCGCATGACGGTGACCGACTGCGCGTCGACGCCGTCGATGATGACCATCTCGGTCGGCCGCTGCGCGCCGAGCTGTGGCTCGTAGCGGCGGTAGAAGACGGTCTTGAGCAGTCGGCCGGAGTCGGCGTGGAAGTGGCCCTTGACCGGCCGCTGGTTGGCGGTGTCGATCCAGAAGTGGCAGCTGCCGTAAGTGGCGTCGTCGGTGGCCGCGCTCAGTTCGAGCAGGTGGGCCTGGCGCGTGCGGCGCTCGCCGTCCTGCACCTCTTCGTCGCGCAGCAGCGTGGCGCGGTAGTCGCGCGCGAGGTTGACGGTGACGACGTCGCCGTTGGCGGCCTGGCCGAGCAGGCGCTGCTGCGGCGACAGCCGCACGCTGGCCTGGGTGTTGGGGTCGAAGAACCACAGGTCGCTGCCGTTGCGCAGCATCAGCTTGCCGGCGTCGCGCGCCGGCGCGACGAAGCGCAGCAGGGTCGCAAACTGGCCGCCGCGCTCGAGCACGCGCGAGTACGAGACCAGGGTGTTGCCGTCGACGCGGCGGCCGGCGCGGAATTCGGTCAGCGTCACCGTCGTGACGAAGGGCTGGCCGGGGTTGCGCACGGCGTCGCTGGCGGCCAGCAGGGCCTGCGCCTGGGGCGCCGCGCGCGCGCTCGGCACGCCCAGCGCGGTGAGCAGCAGGGTGGCGGTGAAGAGCCTTCGGTTCGGCATGGTCGGTGCTCCGTGGCGGTCAGACATGGCGCAGCGCATCGACGATGACCAGCCGCGAGGCGCGGTACGCCGGCCACCAGGCCGAGGCGACGGCGATCGCGAACAGGCCCAGCGCGGTGCCGGCGATCAGCGGGCCCTGGCCTTGCAGCATCAGTTGCAGCGGCAGCGGGTGGCCGCTGCCCGGCGGCAGCCAGGTCAGGCCGAGCGCGTTGACGACGGTGGCGATCAGCACCGCGGCGACCACGCCGGCGAGCGCGCCGACCGCGCCGAGCAGCGCGCCCTCGATGACGAACAGCCGCTGCACGCCGCTGCGGCGCAGGCCCATCGCGCGCACGGTGCCGATCTCGACGGTGCGCTCGGTGACCGAGGTGCTCATCGCGTGGCCGACGGTGAACAGGACGATGATCGCCATCAGCGCGAAGACGAACGCGAAGATGGTGTCGAACATCTGCACGGTCTGCACGAAGAAGGGGTTGAGCTGGCGAAAGTCGAGCACGGCCAGCGGCTGCTGCGGTGCGCTGCGCGCGATCAGCTCGTGCAGCCGCTGCGCGACCTGCGGGATCTGCGCGGTGCGCTCGACCTGCACGACGATCGCCGTCGCGCGCGGCGGCGCGCGGCCGTAGACCAGGCGCTGGGCCTGCGCGAGCTGCATCAGCAGGAAGATCTCGTCGACCTCCTTGAAGCCCTGGCGCTCGGCCTTCATGACCTGCAGCGAGACGACGTTGGGCGCGCCGCCGGCGGTCGCGGCGAGCAGCTCGATGCGCGGCGGCCCGCCGGCCGCAGCCGCCGGGCTGGCCGCCGGGCTGGCCGCCGGGGCGGCCCGCGCGGCAAGCGCGGCGATGTCGGCGGCGATGGCCTCGCCGGGGTCGGCGGGGGCCTCGGGCTGGCGCTGCGGCGTCGGGCAGTCGGCCACGCGCAGCGGCGCGCACAACTGCAGCACGCGCGCGACACCGGTGCCGATGACCGCGCCGTCGGCCGGCGCGCCCTCGAGCGTGAACTGCTGCGCCGACTCGGCGACGCCGAACTCGTTCCATTCGCGCAGCCGGCGCTGGTCGGCCGGCACCAGCGCGAGCCCGGCGACCGGGCGCGAGACGTCGGCCTCGAAGTTGCTCGCGATGCCGCCGAACTGCAGCTTCGGCGTGGCGACGGCGACCAGCCCGCGCAGTTGCTCGTCGGCGCGGATGGCCTCGATCAGCGCGGCGTAGTCGGCGATGCCGTAGAGCGTCGGGTTGCCGCTGCCGTAGAGGAAGAAGTCGCGGTGCTGGACTTGCAGGTGGCCGCCGTCGCGCACGTAGGCGGTCAGCATCGTGTACTCGATGTTGGCGCGGTAGCCGCCGAACAGCAGGATCGCCGCGGCGCCCAGGGCCAGCGCGAACAGCGCCGCGAACGAGCGGCGGCGGTTGCGCAGCAGGTTGCGCGCGGCCAGCAGCAGGTCGATCATGGCCGGCCCTCGCCGGGCAGGGTGTCGGCGGCTTCGGCGGCCGCCTCGGCCGCGGGGGCGGGGTCGCGCCGGCGGATGCCCTGGATCGCGCCGTCGCGCAGCTTGATCGTGTCGTCGGCGGCGCGGATGACGTTGCGGTCGTGCGACGAGAACAGGAACGAGATCTGCCAGCGCCGCTGCATGTCGCGCATCAGCGCGAGGATCGCCTCGCCGGTGCGGCTGTCGAGGTTGGCGGTCGGCTCGTCGGCGATGACCAGCCTGGGCCGCAGGCCCAGCGCGCGCGCGATCGCCACGCGCTGGCGCTGCCCGCCCGAGAGCTGCCCGGGCAGCTTGGCACCATGCTCGGCCAGCCCGACCGCGCGCAGCAGCCGGGCTGCACGCTCGCCGCGCGTGCGCGCGCCCAGCCCGGCCAGCAGCATCGGGTACTCGATATTCTCGTAGGCGCTGAGCACCGGCAGCAGGTTGAAATTCTGGAAGATGAAGCCGATGTGGCGGGCGCGGAAGTCGGCCAGCAGGTCGTCCGACAGCGGCCCGACGTCCTGCCCGGCGACGACGACCTGACCGGCGTCGGGGCGGTCGATGCAGCCGATCAGGTTGAGCAGCGTGGTCTTGCCGCTGCCCGAGGGGCCCAGCAGCACGGTGAACTGGCCCGGGCGCACGAGCAGGTCGATGCCGTCGAGCACCGGCACGCGCACGTCGTCGAGCCGGTACGACTTGCTGACCCCGCTGAGCAGAGCCACGGGTTCGGTCGACGCCGTCATCGCCCGCGCGGCCTCAAGGGTGCGGCGCGGCCGGCGCGACCACCAGCGCCGCGGGGTCCAGGCGCAGCGAGCGCGCGTGCGGCGCGGGGCCGTGGCCGATGCGGCCCATGAACACGCCGTGCGAGACGGCGCGCTCGCCCCAGGCCCGCACCAGGCTGGCGCTGACGCGCTGCGCCAGCGGCAGCGCGGCGGGCAGCGTCGAGAACGCGCGCCCGGCGTCGGCGTAGCGCGCAAAGACCAGCGGCGTGATCTGCGGCTGCATGACCAGCCCGAGCTGGGCCGCGGTCAGCCAGAAGCGCTGCATCGCGCGGCCGGCGCCGACATGGTCGTCGATCGAGGCCGGCGCGCGCTGCGCCTCGATCAGGAAATGCGCGCCGCAGGCCAGCGCCGGCAGCAGGTCCATCTGGATGCGCGGCGCCCAGGTGCCGGCCAGCCAGCGGTTGAGAAACCGCACCCGCGCCCAGCTCTGCAGCGCAAAGCGCATCACGCGCAGCGTCAGCGCGTCGACGCCCAGCGAGCGGTCGGGGATGCGGTCGGTGCTGTGCGTGGCACCCCACTCGATGACGTCGCGGTGCACCGCGTAGGCCTCGGGCGTGATCAGGCGCAGCTTGGCCGAATGGAACAGCAGCAAGGCCATGCGGCAGCGGCCGGCGGCGCCGTCGATCCAGCGCACCCGGTGGTCGGTGCCGACCGCGGCCTCGAGCGCGCCGCGCTGCGCGGCGTCGAGCGCGCGCGTCGAGTACGGGCGGCGCTGCACGCTGCGCGCGCGGATATGCGCGGCCAGCGGGTCGGGCGGGCTGCCGGGGTCGGCCGGCGTGAAGCGCAGGTCGAAGACCGGCGCGGTCTCGGGTGCGTCGGCGCGGCGCTCGATGTGCGTGCGCAGGCCCTGCGTGGTCGCGGCGATGGCCGCGGTCTCGAGCAGCGCGCCCAGCGACATCTGGCTCGGGCGGCCGTCGATGTCGTAGACGCAGTGGCTGCGGGTGTCGAAGCCGTGCACGACCAGGTGCGCGGGGCCGGCCAGCTCGAAGCGCCAGGGCTGGGTGTTGTCGCCGCTGGGCGCCCAGCGGGCGAGGTCGATGATGGCGGCGATGTCTGCGGTCGGGGTGGCCATGGGTTGCAGGCGTACGGGTGCGCACGCGCGGACGCGCGCCGGGCAAGTCTGCGGCGCCGGCGCAGGTGACGAAGCGGCAGACACGCCCGCAAACGCCCGGCTGATCGGCCGATCGCCGCTGCGACGAGGCGCTGGCGGCGAAGCTATCATCGTTTTGCGACCTTGGGGAGCGGGGCCTGCGGGCCGAGTGTCAGCGAATGTACAACTACGAACAGGCGGTGGCCCGCAACCTTGGCTGGGTCACTGCCGCCGAGCAGCAGCGGCTGCGCTCAGCGCGCGTGGCCGTCGCCGGGCTCGGCGGGGTCGGCGGCTCGCACCTGCTGACGCTGGCGCGGCTGGGCGTAGGACGCTTTCGGATCGCCGATTTCGACCACTTCGAGCTGCACAACTTCAACCGCCAGGCCGGCGCGACGATGGCCACGCTGGGCCGACCCAAGCTCGAGGTACTGCGCCAGATGGCGCTCGACGTCAATCCCGAAGCCGAGGTCGAGGGCTTTGCCGAGGGTGTGCAGCCGGACAACGTCGAGGATTTCCTGCGCGACGTCGACGTCTACGTCGACGGCATCGACTTCTTCGCGCTGCCGGCGCGCCGCCTGTTGTTCGAGACCTGTCGCCGCCGCGGCATCCCGGCGCTGACCGCCGCGCCGCTGGGCATGGGCGTGTCTCTGCTGTACTTCGCCCCCGGGGCGATGTCGTTCGAGGACTATTTCCGTCTCGATGGCCAGCCCGAGACCGAGCAATATGCGCGCTTCGTCGCCGGGCTGTCGCCGGCGATGCTGCAGCGGGGCTACCTGGCGCTGCCGCAGGCGGTCGACTTTGCCGGGCGGCGCGGGCCGTCGACGGCGATGGCCTGCGAGCTGTGCGCCGGGGTGATGGGCACCGCGGTGCTGAAGCTGCTGCTCGGCCGCGGCCGGCTGCGCGCAGCGCCGTGGGCGCTGCAGTTCGACGCCTACGCGCAGCGCCTGCGCCACACCTGGCGGCCGGGGGGCAATGCGCACCCGCTGCAGCGCCTGCTGCTGCGCCTGATCCGGCCGCGGCTGGGGGTGGCGGCGCCGCGCTGACTGCGCTCGACCTCGCGCCGCGGGGCTGACCCCCACAAGCTGGGGGTGTGAAAAGTTGGTCGCCGGGGCCGCGCGGCCGCTTCGGGGGGTCGGCACGCCATGGGCCTGTGCCATGATTTGCACCCGATCTCCGCCCATCGCGCCGCGCGCCGCGCCCGTCGAACGAAAGGACCGTCCGTGAAGCGTCAACTCCCGTCTGCCACCCTGCTGCGCCTGGGCACGGCGCTGGCCACGGCGGCCGTGCTGGCCGGTTGCGCCGGCACCCCGCAGTTTCCGCCGGCACCGGTCTCGGCGGCCACGCCGGATTACCGCTACATCATCGGCGCTGGCGACAGCATCACGGTGTTCGTCTGGCGCAACCCGGAGGTCTCGACGACCGTGCCGGTGCGCCCCGACGGCCGCATCGCCGCGCCGCTGATCGACGAGATCATGGCCCAGGGCCTGACGCCCACCCAGCTCGCACGCGAGGTCGAGCGCGGCCTCGCGCGCTACATCGTCGACCCGCAGGTCACGATCCTGGTCGGCGGCTTCGTCGGGCCCTTCAGCGAGCAGATCCGCGTCGTCGGCGAGGCCGCGCGGCCGCAGGCGCTGCCGTACCGCCAGAACATGACCGTGCTCGACGTGATGATCATCGTCGGCGGGCTGACCGACTTCGCCGACGGCAACCGCGCGACGATCCTGCGCACCTCGCAAGGCAACCGGCAGTATTCGGTGCGGCTGCGCGACCTGATCCGCCGTGGCGACGTCTCGGCCAACGTCGACGTCAAGCCCGGCGACATCCTGATCATCCCGCAGAGCTGGTTCTGAGCTTGCATCCGGCACCTGCGCCGCGCGGCGCGGGCGCCGCCAGACCGGAGTAGGTGATGGAACAGATCCTGCAGCAGTTGCGCACCGCGGTGCGCGGCATGTGGAAGTACCGCTGGCCGGCGCTGCTGGTGGCCTGGGTCGTGACTGCCGTCGTCGCGACGGTGGTCATGAAGATCCCCGACCAGTACGAGGCCACGGCGCGCATCTATGTCGACACGCAGTCGATCCTCAACCCGCTGATGTCGGGGCTGGCGATCCAGCCCAACCTCGACCAGAAGGTCGCGCTGCTCAGCCGCACGCTGATCAGCCGGCCCAATATCGAGAAGCTCGTGCGCATGGCCGACCTCGACCTGGGCATGCAGACCAAGGCCGAGCAGGAGACGCTGATCACCGGCCTGATGCGCGACCTGCGGATTTCGCAGGCGCGCGGCGACAACCTCTACAACCTGTCGTACCGCCACCACGACCGCGAGACCGCGCAGCGCGTGATCCAGTCGCTGGTCTCGATCTTCGTCGAGTCCAGCCTGGGCCAGTCGCGGCGCGACACCGACGCGGCCAAGGTCTTCCTCGACGAGCAGATCCGCCAGTACGAGCAGCGCCTGGCCGAGGCCGAGGCCCGGGTCAAGGAGTTTCGCGTGCGCAACATCGACCGCCAGCTCGTCGCCGGCGGCGCCGATTCGCTCGGGCGGGTGTCCGAGCTGGCCAACCAGCTCGACCAGGCGCGCATGCAGTTGCGCGAGGCCGAGCAGGCGCGCGACGCGGCCCGGGCGCAGCTCGCTGCGCTGCGTGGCAGCAATTCGGCGGCGCCGGCAGCCGGCAATGCGGCGGCCGCGCCGGTGCAGGTCGCGACCCCCGAGATCGACTCGCGCATCGACGCCACCAAGCGCAGCCTCGATGCGCTGCTGCTGCGCTTTACCGAGCAGCACCCCGACGTCATCGGCGCGCGCCGGCTGATCACCGACCTCGAAGCGCAGAAGGCGCGCGAGATCGCCCGCCTGCAGGACGAGGCGCGGGCGATGGCGGCCAGCTCGCCGCCTGGCGAGGCGAGCACCGGCGGCATCGGCGGCGGCTCGTTCATGGCCCAGCAGCTCGGCCAGATGGTCGCCGCCTCCGAGGTCCAGGTCGCGACGCTGCGCGCGCGCGTCGCCGAGATCGCCTCGCGCCACCAGCAGGCGATCGGCAACCTGCGCACCTCGCCGGCGCTGGAAGCCGAGTTTGCCCAGCTCACGCGCGACCATGCCGTGCACAAGCGCAACTACGACGACCTGGTCGCGCGCCGCGAGACCGCAGCGATGACCGGCCAGCTCGAGGTCGCCGCCGGCTCCGCCGAGTTCCGCCTGATCGACCCGCCGCGCGTCGGCCAGCGGCCGGTGGCGCCCAACCGTCTGCTGCTGCTGCCGCTGGCCTTGCTGGCCGGGCTGGGCACGGCGCTGGCGCTGGCCTTCGTGGTCAGCCAGTTGCGGCCGGTCTACCACGAGGGCGGCGAGCTGCGGCTCAAGACGCAACTGCCGCTGATCGGCGTCGTCTCGGTCGTGCTGAGCGACGCGGCACGCCGCCGGCACCGGCTCGAGGCGATCAAGTTCTGGTCGGCTTCGGGCAGCCTGGTGCTGTTGTTTGCCGCCGGCATGGCGCTGGTGGCGCTGATGGCCAACCGGGCCGTGTGAGGCAGACCTTATGAGCAGCCTGATCGAACAAGCCGCGCAGCGCCTGGCCCAGTTGCGCGAGGCCGGCATCGAGGTGCCGCAGGTGGCGCCGGCGGCGGGCGCGGCGCCGGCGCCGGCGGACGCTGCGGGGCCCAAGGCCGCGGCGGCGCCGGCGGTCAGTTCGCGCCGCGTCGAGATCGACCTCGAGCTCGCCGCGCGCAACGGCATCGTCGTGCCGAGCGCGCCGCGCTCGCAACTGGCCGACCAGTATCGCGTCGTCAAGCGCCCGCTGCTGCAGAACGCCGCCGGCAAGGGCGCCGCGGCGGTGGCCCAGGGCAACCTGATCATGGTCACCAGCGCGCTGTCCGGCGAGGGCAAGACCTTCACGGCGCTGAACCTGGCGATGAGCATCGCCACCGAGCTCGACCACACCGTGATGCTGGTCGACGCCGACGTCGCCCGCCCGGCGGTGATGAAGAACCTCGGGCTGGCCGACGGCCTTGGGCTGCTCGACCTGATCGACGGCTCGGTGCCGATGCACGAGGCGCTGCTGCGCACCAATGTCGACAAGCTCAGCATCCTGCCCAGCGGTACGCCGCATGCGCGCGCCACCGAGATGCTGGCCAGCGAGGGCATGCGCCGGCTGCTGGCCGACATGGCCCGGCGCTACCCCGACCGCATCATCATCTTCGACTCGCCGCCGCTGCTGATGACCACCGAGGCGCGCGTGCTGGCCACGCAGATGGGCCAGGTCGTCGTCGTCGTCCAGGCCGGCCGCACCAAGCAGAGCGACGTCCAGGCCGCGCTCGACACCATCGACGCCTGCCCGGTGCGCCTGATGCTGCTCAACCAGGCCTACGCCGCGCCCGAGGCCGGCTACGGCTATGGCTACGGCTACGGCCAGGGCCGCGCGGGCCAGCCGGCGCCGGCGGCGACCTGACGATGGCGGCCATGCATCCCCGGGCGCGAGCGGCCGCCGGCCCGCCGCTGCGGGCCGCGGCGCTGGCCGCGGCGCTGGCGATGGCCGCTGGCGCGCAGGCGCAGGCGCAGGCGCAGGCGCAGGCCGACGCGGCGGGTGGCAGCGGCTTGCGCTACTTCGTCGAGCCCGGCTTCAGCACTTCGCTGACGCTGACCGACAACGGCCGGCTGGCCGCCGAGGGCCGGCGCGCCGACGCGATCTTGCAGTTCAGCCCGTCGGTGCGCATGAGCGCGCGCGGCCAGCGCGTGCAGGGCTCGATCGACTACAGCCTCGACGGCATCGTCTACGCGCGCGAGAGCGAGCGCAACACGGTCAACCACCGCCTGAACCTCAGCAGCATCGGCGGCCTCGAGCTGGTCGAGGACCGTATATTCCTCGACGCCGACGCGCGCATCGCGCAGCAGGCCACGACGGCCTTCGGCCAGACGCCCGCGGCGGCCGGCCTGCCGACGGCCGACACCACCCAGGTCGCCAGCTACAGCCTGTCGCCGCACCTGCGCGGGCGGCTCGGCGGCTTTGCCGAGTACCGCGCGCGCGTGCGCCATACCGCGACGGTCGCGCCCGACCGGCCGCAGTTCGATTCGAGCGCGCAGACCGTGCAGGTCGGCGTCGGCAGCGGCGCCGACTTCGCGCGCCTGGGCTGGGCTCTCGACGCGCAGCGCACGGTCAGCGACTTCGAAGCCGGCCGCCGCACGACCGCCGACACCTTGACCGCCGGCCTGTCGTACCGGCTGATGCCCGAGCTGATCGTGCGCGCCAACGTCGGCAGCGACTGGAACGACTTGCGCACCGTGCAGCGCGAGCGCTACGACCGCTACGGCGCCGGCTTCGACTGGCGGCCGACGCCGCGCACGCTGGTTGCGGCGCAGGTCGACGAGCGCTATTTCGGCACCGGCTACGACCTCACCTTCAGCCACCGCATGGCGCGCACCTCGTGGACGCTGCGCGCCTCGCGCTCGACGACCGAGGTCAGCGGCCGCGGCACGGCGGCCGTGGCCACCCTCTACGACCTGCTGTTTGCGCGCTTCGCCGCGATCGAGCCCGACCCGCTGCGCCGCGAGCAACTGGTGCTGGCCTTCCTGCGCAACAACAACCTGCCGCCCAACGCGCTGGTCTTCACCGACGTGCTGTTCGGCGCCGCAACGCTGCAGGAGAGCCAGTCGCTGAGCTTTGCCGCCTTCGGCCGCCGCACGACGGTCACGACGACGCTGCTGCGCTCGCGCTCGAGCCGGCTCGACACCCTGGTCACCGGCATCGGCGACACCCTCGACGCCACCGGCAGCCTGCGCCAGCTCGCGGTCAACCTCACCGTCTCGCACCGCCTGACGCCCGACTCGGCGGCCAGCGTCTCGCTGTCGGAGCAGCGCAACGAGGGCGACCTGGCCGCGCAGCACACGCGCCAGCGCGCGCTGGCACTGAGCTGGGGCACCCAGCTCGGCCCGCGCAGCAGCCTCACGCTGACCGCGCGCCATGTCGACTTCGACAGCCCCACCCAGCCCTACACCGAGAACGCCGTCGTCGCGACCTTCGGTCACCGCTTCTGAAGAGCCGCCATGTACGAGTCGTTCTACGGCCTGCAGAGCAAGCCCTTCCAGCTCAACCCCGACCCGGCGTTCTACTTCGGCAGCAAGCAGCACAGCCGTGCCCGCGCCTACCTCGAGTACGGCATCTCGCGCAACGAGGGCTTCATCGTCGTCACCGGCGAGATCGGCGCGGGCAAGACGACCCTGCTGCGCACGCTGATCGACAGCCTGCACGGCAGCAACGTGACGATCGGCAACCTCGTCACGACCCAGCTCGGCGCCGAGGACACGCTGCGCATGGTCGGCGCGGCCTTCGGCTTCAAGGTCAAGGACGTGCCCAAGTCCGAGCTGCTGATCACCCTCGAGGCCTTCCTGCTGAGCCAGACGACGCAGGGCAAGAAGTGCCTGCTGATCGTCGACGAGGCGCAGAACCTCACGCCCAAGGCGGTCGAGGAGCTGCGCATGCTGTCGAACTTCCAGTTCGGCAACCAGGCGCTGCTGCAGAGCTTCCTGGTCGGCCAGCCCGAGTTCCGCGAGATCCTGCAGCGCCCCGAGATGGAGCAGTTCCGTCAGCGCGTCGCGGCGAGCTGCCACATCGGCCCGCTCGAGCGCGACGAGACCCAGCGCTACATCGAACACCGCCTGCGCAAGGCCGGCGCGCAGGGCAAGCCGGCCTTCGACGCCGCCGCCTTCGACGCGATCCACCAGGCCAGCGGCGGTGTGCCGCGGCGCGTCAACTCGGTCTGCGACCGCCTGCTGCTGCTGGGCTTCCTGGCCGGCAAGACCACGCTCGGCGCCGACGACGTCGCCGAGGTCGTGCGCGAGTTCGACCAGGAGTCGCATGTGGCGCGGCGGCCGCCGGCGCCGCCGGCGGTGGCCGGCGGCGCGGCCGCGCTCGCCGCCGACCCGGGCCTCGACCTGTCGACCCTCGAGCTCGACCCCGCGCTCGCCCGCGAGCTGCAGCAGCAGCTCGATGCGCTCAGCGCCGAGCAGAAGCTCGACCAGATGCAGCGCCTCGAGCGCAGCCTGCTGCGGCTGGAGCGCCTGCACGGGCAGACGCTGGCGCTGATGAAGAAGCTGGTCGACGCCGCCGCTGCGCCGCGCCCGGATGGCGGCCCCTCCGGAGGCGCGGCGTGAATGCACGGGCCGCCGCCGGTGCCGGCCCCGCGCCGGTGCTGTGCGTGGTCGGCGCGCGGCCCAACTTCATGAAGATAGCGCCGATCCTGCGCGCCTTCGCCGCCCACCGCCCGCCGATTGCGGCGCTGCTGGTGCACACCGGCCAGCACTACGACGCCGGGATGAACGACCGCCTGTTTGCCGACCTGCGGCTGCCGCGCCCCGACGTCAACCTCGAGGTCGGCTCGGGCAGCCACGCGGTGCAGACCGCCGAAGTGATGAAGCGCTTCGAGCCGGTGCTCGACGCGCAGCGCCCGGCCTGCGTGCTGGTCGTCGGCGACGTCAACTCGACGCTGGCCTGCACCCTGGTCGCGGTCAAGAAGCAGGTGCCGGTGGTCCACGTCGAGGCCGGTCTGCGCAGCGGCGACCGCCGCATGCCCGAGGAGGTCAACCGCGTGCTGACCGACCAGGTCGCCGACCGCCTCTACACCACCGAGCGCAGCGCACACGCGCACCTGCAGCGCGAGGGCGTGGCCGCCGAGCGCATCGTCTTCGCCGGCAACGTCATGATCGACTCGCTGCAGCAGCACCGCAGCGCCGCGCGCGCGCCGGCGGCCACGCTGCGCGCGCATGGCCTGGCGCCGGCGCTGCTCGACCACCGCCACGGCTGGGGCCTGGTCACGCTGCACCGGCCGTCCAACGTCGACGACCCGGCGACCCTGGCCGACCTGCTGGCCACGCTGGCGCAGGTCGCGCAGCGCCTGCCGCTGGTCTTTGCGATGCACCCGCGCACGCGGGCCCAGATCGAGCGCTGCGGCCTGCAGGGCGCGCTCGACCCGGCGCGCGTCGCGGTGCTGCCGCCGCAGGGCTACCTCGAGATGCTCGGCCTGCTCGCCGGCGCGACGCTGGTGCTGACCGACTCGGGCGGCGTGCAGGAGGAGACCACCGCGCTGGGCGTGCCGTGCCTGACGCTGCGCGACAGCACCGAGCGGCCGATCACGGTCGAGCAGGGCAGCAACCTGGTCGTCGGGCGCGGCCGCGGCGCGATCTTGGCCGCGGTCGACGACATCGTCGCCGGCCGCGGCAAGCGCGGCCGCGTGCCCGAGGGCTGGGACGGCCAGGCCGCCGGGCGCATCGCCGCCGACCTCTGGGCCTGGCTGCAGCGCGGCGCGACCGCGCCGGGGACGGCGCCATGAAGGTCACGGCGCCGATCACCAACGCGCTGACGATCGACGTCGAGGACTACTTCCAGGTTTCGGCCTTCGCGCCGTACATCGCGCGCGCCGACTGGGACCGCCGCGAATTCCGGGTCGAGCGCAACGTCGAGCGCATCCTGCAACTGCTGGCCGACCATGGCACGCGGGCGACCTTCTTCACGCTGGGCTGGGTCGCCGAGCGCCACCCGCAGCTCGTGCGCCGCATCGTCGACGCCGGCCACGAGCTGGCCAGCCACGGCTGGGGCCACCAGCGCGCCAGCGAGCTCGACCGCGCGGCCTTCGCGCAGGACATCGTGCGCGCCAAGGGCCTGCTCGAGGACCTCGGCGGCACCGCGGTGCTGGGCTACCGCGCGCCGAGCTTCTCGATCGGGCGCGACAACCTCTGGGCCTTCGACGAACTGCGCCGCAGCGGCCACCGCTACAGCTCGAGCATCTACCCGATCCACCACGACCACTACGGCATGCCCGAGGCGCCGCGCTTTGCGCACCGCGTGCACGCCGACCTGCTCGAGGTGCCGGCGACGACGCTGCGCGTCTTCGAGCGCAACCTGCCGTCGAGCGGCGGCGGCTACTTCCGGCTGCTGCCGTACCCGGTCTCGCGCTGGATGATCCGCCGCGTCAACGTCGCCGACGGCCAGGCCGCGGTGTTCTACTTCCACCCCTGGGAGATCGACCCCGGCCAGCCGCGCGTGCCCGGCATCGACGCGAAGACGCGCTTTCGGCACTACGTCAACATCGGCCGCACCGAGCAGCGCCTGAGGCGCCTGCTGAGCGACTTCCGCTGGGGCCGCATGGACGAGATCTTTCTCGGCCGCACCGCCGGCCAGCGGCCTGGCCCGGCACCCGCGCCCTCGCGCGCGGCCTGAAGCGGCACCGCCAGGACCGCGCGATGCCGACGATCCACACCCTCGACCCCCGCGACGCCGCCAGCGCGCGGCGCTGGGACGACTTCGTCCACGCCTGCGCGCAGGCCAGCTTCTTCCACCGCAGCGGCTGGCAGCGCCCGATCGCCGAGGTGCTGCGCCACCGCACGCACTTCCTGTTCAGCGAGTCGGGCGGGCGCATCGACGGCGTGCTGCCGCTGGCCGAGGTCAGGAGCCTGCTGTTCGGCCATGCGCTGGTGGGCCTGCCGTTTGCCGTCTACGGCGGCGTGGCGGCCGACTGCGAGCCCGCCGCGCTGGCCCTCGAGGCCGAGGCCCAGCGCCTGGCCGAGCGGCTGGGCGTGCAGCACCTCGAGCTGCGCCACCGCCAGCCGCGCCACCCCGACTGGCCGACGCAGGACCTGTACGTCAGCTTTCGCAAGCCGATCGCGCCCGACGACGAGGCCAACCTGCTGGCCATCCCGCGCAAGCAGCGCGCGATGGTGCGCAAGGCCATCCAGCGCGGCCTGCAGGGCCGGCTCGACGACGGCGTCGAGCGCTTCTACGCGCTCTACGCCGACAACGTCCACCGCCACGGCACGCCGGCGCTGCCGCGGCGCTGGTTCGAGGCGCTGCGCCAGAGCTTCGGCAGCGACTGCGAGGTGCTGACCGTGAGCAGCGCCGAGGGCCGGCCGGTCAGCAGCGTGCTGAGCTTCTACTTCCGCGACGAGGTCCTGCCGTACTACGCCGGCGACGCCGAGGCCGCGCGCGAGCTCGCTGCCAACGACTTCAAATACTGGGACCTGATGCGCCGCGCCGCCGCGCGCGGTGTCAGGCTGTTCGACTACGGCCGCAGCAAGCAGGGCAGCGGCAGCTACGCGTTCAAGAAGAACTGGGGTTTCGAGCCGCAGCCGCTGCACTACGAGTTCCGCCTCTACAAGCGCGCCGTGCTGCCGCAGAACAACCCGGCCAACGCCAGGTTCCGGCTGCTGATCGAGACCTGGCGCCGCCTGCCGCGCGCGCTGGTCGACCGCCTCGGGCCGCTGGTGGTCCGCAACCTGGGGTGAGGCCGGACATGCGACAAGACCTTCGTCCTGGCGAATGCCGGCCGAACGGCTGCCGCGTCCCGCGGCGGCCAGGGAAGGGCCCGCGGTGAACCTCCTCTACCTCGTCCACCGCCTGCCGTATCCGCCCGACAAGGGCGACAAGCTGCGCTCGTACCACCTGCTGCGCGCGCTCGCTGCGCGGCACCGCGTCTGGCTCGGCAGCTTCATCGACGACCCCGCGGACGAGGCCCACGCCGATGCGCTGCGGCCCTGGTGCGCGGGCCTGCACCTGGCGCGCCTGCACCCGCGCAGCGCCAAGGCGCGCAGCCTGCCCGCGCTGCTCGGCGACGCGCCGCTGACGCTGCCGTACTACCGCGACGCCGGCCTGCAGCGCTGGGTGCGCGAGGTCGCCGCGCGCGAGCGCCCCGACGCGGTCGTCGTGTTCTCGTCGGCGATGGCGCAGTACGCCCAGCCGCTGGGCCTGCCGACGCTGGTCGACTTCGTCGACGTCGACTCGGCCAAGTGGGCGCAGTACGCGCCGCAGCACCGCTGGCCGCTGTCGTGGCTCTACCGCCGCGAGGGCCAGCGGCTGCTGGCCTGGGAGCGGCAGGTCGCGGCGCGCGCCACCCGCGCATACTTCGTCACCGAGGCCGAGGCCGCGCTGTTTCGCCGCCTCGCGCCCGAGAGCGCGGCACGGGTGACCACCTGCGGCAACGGCGTCGACGCCGTGCACCACGCGCCCGACCCCGCCCGCCCCAGCCCCTACGCCGCAGGCGAGCAGGCGCTGGTCTTCACCGGCGCGATGGACTACTGGCCCAACGTCGACGCCGTCACCTGGTTTGCCGCCGAGGCGCTGCCGGCGCTGCGCGCGCGCTGGCCCGGCTTGCGCCTGCACGTCGTCGGCCGCAACCCGGCGCCGGCGGTGCGCGCGCTGGCCGGCGATGCGGTTGCGGTCAGCGGCACCGTGCCCGACGTGCGGCCGTACCTGCAGCATGCCGCGGTCGTCGTCGCCCCGCTGCGGCTGGCGCGTGGCATCCAGAACAAGGTCCTCGAGGCGATGGCCATGGCCCGCCCGGTGGTCGCCTCGGCGGCCTGCGCGCAGCCGGTCGGCGCGCGGCCCGGGCGCGAGCTGATCGCCGCGCACGACGCCGCCGGCTTCGTGCACGCGGTCGACGCGCTGCTGGCCGACCCTGCGCGGGCGGCGGCGCTGGGTGCGGCAGCGCGCGCGCGCGTGCTCGCCGACCACGGCTGGGGCGCGCGGCTCGCGCCGCTGCTGCACGAACTCGACGCGCTGGGCGCCGGCCAGCCGCTGGCCGCCTGAACCCCGGACAACCTCGATGAGCGCCATCCCCGCCGAACTGCCGCCGCCCGCCACCCCGTGGCGCAGCGCGCTGCCGGCCATCGCCGCGCTGTGGCTGGCCATCGCGCTGCTCTACCGCGACACCCTGCTCGCGATGACCGACGTCTGGTCGCGCTCGGACACCTTCGCGCATGGCTGGGTCGTCGCGCCGATCAGCCTGTGGCTGATCTGGCGCCAGCGCCGGCACCTGGCCGCGCTCGCCCCGCGCCCGCAGCCCTGGGTGCTGCTGCCGATGGCTGCGCTGGCCCTGGCCTGGCTGCTCGCCGAACTGGTCGTCGTCAACTCGCCGGCGCAGTTTGCCTTCGTCGGCCTGCTGATCCTTGCGGTCGTTGCGGTGCTGGGCTTCGAGGTCGCGCGCGCGATCGCCTTCCCGCTGCTGTTCCTGCTGTTTGCCGTGCCGTTCGGCGAGTTTGCCGTGCAGCCGATGATGGAGTGGACGGCCGACTTCGTCGTCCTCGCGCTGCAGTGGACCGGGGTGCCGGTCTTTCGCGAGGGCCTCAACTTCGTGATCCCGACCGGGCGCTGGTCGGTCATCGACGAATGCAGCGGCGTGCGCTACCTGATGGCCTCGTTCATGGTCGGCTCGCTGTTTGCCTACCTGAACTACCGCTCGTACCGCCGGCGCGCGCTGTTCATGGCCTTCTCGATCGCCGTGCCGATCGTCGCCAACTGGCTGCGCGCGTACTTCATCGTCATGCTCGGCCATCTCTCGGGCAACCGCATCGCCGTCGGCGTCGACCACATCCTCTACGGCTGGGTCTTCTTCGGTGTCGTGATCTTCGTGATGTTCGTCGTCGGCATGCGCTGGGCCGAGCCCGACGCGCTGGCGCCGGCGGCGCAGCCGGCGCGCGCGCCCGGGCCCGCCGGCTTCGGCGTGCAGCGACTGCTGCTGGCCGTGCTGGCCGCGGCTGCGCTCGCTGCGGCGCCGCAACTGGGCCTGGCCGGCCTGCAGTACGCCGAGCGCCGCGCCGCAGCCCCGGTGCTCGAGCTGCCGCCGGCCGCCGCCGGCTGGCATGAGCAGGCGCTGCCGGCCGAGCCGTGGACGCCGCACTTCCTCGCGCCGTCGGCGACGCTGCAGCGCGGCGTCGCCAGCGCGGCCGGCACGGTCGGCGTCTACGTTGCGTACTACCGCGCGCAGGACGCCGAGCGCAAGCTGGTCAGCTCGCTCAACGGCCTGCTCAGCCACAACGAGCGGCAGTGGGCACGCAGCGCCGAGGGCACGCAGACCGTCGAGGTCGACGGCACCGTCGCCACCTGGCGCACGACCGTGCTGAGCGCGGCCGGTGCCGAATTCGGTGCGCCTCGCCGGCAGATGGTCGCCTGGCAGGTCCACTGGGTCGACGGCCGCTTCGTCACCGGCGACATGCCGGCGCGGCTGGCGATCGCGCTGTCGCGGCTGCGCGGCCACGGCGACGACGGCGCGGCGATCGTGCTGCACGCCGAGGCGCCGACCCCGCAGGCCGCGCAGGCGCTGCTGCTGGCCTACGTGCGCGAGCACCAGGCCGCGCTGGCCCAGGGCCTGCGCCGCACCCAGCAGACCCGCTGACACCCACCCCCAATCCGCAAGAGAGCTGTCCATGAACACCGTTGCCGTCATCGGCCTGGGCTACGTCGGCCTGCCGCTGGTCGTCGAGTTCGGCAAGCACCTGCGCACGATCGGCTTCGACATCGCCGCGCACAAGGTCCAGGCCTGCCGCGCCGGGCGCGACCCCTCGCGCGAGCTGGCCGACGCCGAGCTGGCCGCCGCGCGCCACGCGATCTACACCAGCGACCCGCGCCTGCTCGGCGAGGCCGACATCGTCGTCGTCGCCGTGCCGACCCCGGTCGATGCGGCCAAGATCCCCGACTTCGGGCCGCTGGTGGGCGCCAGCACCAGCGTCGGCCGGCACATGAAGAAGGGCGCCATCGTCGTCTACGAGAGCACGGTCTACCCCGGCGCCACCGAGGAGGTGTGCATCCCGGTGCTCGAGCGCGAGTCCGGCCTGACCTGGAAGCGCGACTTCTTCGTCGGCTACAGCCCCGAGCGCATCAACCCCGGCGACAAGGACCGCACGCTGACCAAGATCCTCAAGATCGTCGCTGCCGACACGCCGCAGACGCTCGACCGGGTCGCCGCGCTCTACGAGAGGATCGTCCAGCCCGGCGTGCACCGCGCCAGCTCGATCAAGGTCGCCGAGGCCGCCAAGGTCATCGAGAATACCCAGCGCGACCTCAACATCGCGCTGATGAACGAGCTGGCGATCATCTTCGACCGCCTCGGCATCGACACCTCCGAGGTGCTCGAGGCCGCCGGCACCAAGTGGAACTTCCTCAAGTTCAAGCCCGGGCTGGTCGGCGGCCACTGCATCGGCGTCGACCCGTACTACCTCACGCACAAGGCCGACATGATCGGCTACCACCCGCAGGTGATCCTGGCCGGGCGGCGCATCAACGACGGCATGGGCAAGTTCGTCGCCGAGCAGACCGTCAAGCACATGATCGCCGCGGGCAGCGTCGTGCGCGGCGCCCGGGTCAACGTGCTGGGCCTGACCTTCAAGGAAAACTGCGGCGACCTGCGCAACAGCAAGGTCATCGACATCGTCCGCGAGCTGCAGAGCTACGGCATCGAGGTCCACGTGAGCGACCCGCTGGCCGCGCCCGACGAGGCGATGCACGAGTACGGCGTCGCGCTCGAGCCCTACGACGCGCTGCCGCGTGCCGACGCCATCGTCGCCGCGGTCGCGCACCGCGAGTACCTCGGCCTCGGCCTCGACGACATCGGCCGCAAGCTCGTCGCCGGCGGCGCCTTCGTCGATGTCAAGGCCCTGTTCGACGCGCAGGCGCTGGCCGCGGCGGGGTATCGGGTGTGGCGCTTGTGATGCGTCGTCCGTGACAGCTTCGCCCACGAGCGTGCGCAGGCGTGAACTGACTGGCGCCGACCCCCGCCCGCTCGTCGCCCACGTCGTCTTCCGCTTCGACGTCGGCGGCCTGGAAAACGGCGTCGTCAACCTGATCAACCACCTGAGCGACGACGAGTTCCGGCACGTCGTGGTCGCGCTGACCGAAGTCAGCGAATTCGCCCGGCGCATCCGCCGCCCCGACGTGCACTGCATTGCCCTGCACAAGCCGCCGGGGCACATCTGGGCCTTGTACCCGCGGCTGCTGCGCCTGTGGCGCGAGCTGCGCCCGGCCGTCGTGCACACGCGCAACCTCGCCGCGCTCGAGGTCCAGCCGACCGCCTGGCTGGCCGGCGTGCCGCTGCGCGTGCACGGCGAGCATGGCCGCGACGTCAGCGACCTCGACGGCAGCCACCGCGGCTACCAGCGCGTGCGGCGGGCCTACCGGCCCTTCGTGCACCACTACCTTGCGCTCTCGCGCGACCTGCAGCAGTACCTCGTCGACCGCGTGCAGGTGCCGACAGCGCGCATCACGCAGGTCTACAACGGCGTCGACACGCAGCGCTTCCACCCGCCGGCCGGCGCCCCCGAGCCGGTCGCCGGCTGCCCCTTCGATGCGGCGCGGCACTGGCTGGTCGGCACCGTCGGTCGCATGCAGGCGGTCAAGGATCAGCCGACGCTCGCGCGGGCCTTCGTGCGTGCGCTCGTGCTGCGCCCGGCGCTGCGCGAGCGGCTGCGGCTGGTGCTGGTCGGCGACGGGCCGCTCAAGGCCGATTGCGAAGCCGTGCTGGCCGCCGCCGGCGTGCGCGAGCTGGCCTGGCTGCCCGGCGAGCGCGCCGACGTGCCCGCGCTGATGCGCGGCCTGCACGCCTTCGCGCTGCCCTCGCTGGCCGAGGGCATCTCCAACACCATCCTCGAGGCCATGGCCAGCGGCCTGCCGGTGGTCGCCACCGCGGTCGGCGGCAACGCCGACCTGGTCGTCGCCGGGCGCACCGGCCTGCTCGTGCCGCCGGCCGACGCCCAGGCGCTGGCCCAGGCCCTGGTCCGCCTCGCCGACGACCCGGCCGCGGCCGCCGCGATGGGCCGCGCCGGCCGTGCGGTCGCGGTCGAGCGCTTCAGCCTGCCGGCGATGGTCGAGGTCTACCGGGCCTTGTACCAGCGTGGCCGGGCTTGATTCGAGGTGGCTCGACGGGGCCGTCACGCACGGATGGCAGGGCGCCGGCCGGAGAACGCGCGCAGACGCAACGGTGCGAGACCTGTAGACGTCAAGGGGCAGGTTCATCCCATGCGCGTCGTCACTTTTTCCGAAGCCCGCAATCACCTGAAGCAGGTCATCGACCAGGTCGTCAACGACGCCGACGTCACCGTGATCGCGCGCCGGGATGCTCCCGATGCGGTGGTGATGTCGCTCGACACCTACGACCGTCGGGTGCAGACCGTGCACTTGCTCGAGTCACCGGCCAACGCGGCTCACCTGGCCCAGTCCCTCGCCCAGCTTCGCGCTGGCGAGTTGCGTGCAGGCCGGTTGGCCGATGCCTGAACGCCTCGCCTGGACCGCGGCCGCCTGCGGCGACACCCTGTACTGGCAGACGCAGGACCGCAAGACCGCAAGACCCTGAGGCGCATCGACGCGCTGATCCAGGACGCGATGCGTCGTCCCTTCGAGGGCGTCGGCAAGCCCGAGCCCTTGCGGGCGAACCTGTCGGGGCTCTGGTCGCGACGCATCGACGATACCCATCGACTGGTCTGTACGGTCGACGACGACAGGCTGGCGATCGTGGCCTGCCGCTATCGCTGCGAGTGATCTGCGGGCGCTGGCGGTCGGCTGCAGGCAGTTGTCGACCGAGGACCTGCAGCAAGGGCGGCGCACCGAGTCCCTGACCATCGTCGATCCGTTCCGGGGTTGACCCGGCATCGGCCCGTTTATCGCCGCAGCGCTGACCCGGGCACGCTCTACCCTGATACTGTCGGGGGGTCGACAGCGGGGGCGTCCATGACTTCACTGGCATCCAGAATCACCATCGACCCGGCGATCTGCCACGGCAAGCCTTGCGTACGCGGCTTGCGCTACCCGGTGGAAACCGTTCTCGGCTGGCTGGCGAGCGGCATGACCATCGAGGACATCGTCGCCGACTACCCCGACCTCGAGCGGGAGGATGTCCTGGCGGTCCTCGACTTCGCGGCCCGCCTGACGCACACCAAGCGCATCGACATGCTCGCGGCATGAGGTTTCTCGTCGATGCGCAGTTGCCGCGCCGCATGTGCGGCTGGCTCGCCGGGTTCGGGCATGAGGCGTGCCACACGCCCGATCTGCCGTCGGGCAACCGTACCCCCGACGGCGTGTTGATCGCAGAGGCCGACCGTCGCGGCGCCGTGTTGGTGACGAAGGACGACGATTTCGTCCAGTCGAGGCTGTTGAATGGCAAACCAAGGCTGCTGTGGTTGGTGGCCACCGGAAATATCGACAACCGTGAACTCGAGTCCCTGGTCCGCCGTGCCCTGCCGCAAATCGTCGCGGCGTTCGCGGCCAACGGCTTCGTCGAGCTGGGCAGCAGCCACCTGACGGTCCGCGATTGACCCGGGGGTGCCCGGGACCCGGCAGGCATGCCTGGCCAGTGCCCACCGCCTTGCTCCCCTCGAACAAGGGGGTGGCCGTGGCGGATGTCATGCGCCGCACCGATCATTGGCAGCCTGCGCGCCGGCGCCGGGTGGGCTCGCCTACCATCGGCGGCCCGGCCTGGCTGGCAGGGCCGCCGCTGGCGGTCCCCGGCCTGCAACGCCCGCTCCCAGTTTGACCCATGTGCGGCATCACCGGCATCTTCGACACCCGCAGCGCGCGCGACATCGACCGCGCCGCGCTGCGGCGCATGAACGACAGCCAGTTCCACCGCGGGCCCGACGAGGGCAGCGTGCATGTCGAGCCCGGCCTCGGCCTGGGCCACCGGCGCCTTGCGATCATCGACCTGGCCACCGGTCAGCAGCCGCTGGCCAACGAGGACGGCTCGGTCATCGTCGTCTTCAACGGCGAGATCTACAACTACCAGGCGCTGATCGCCGAGCTGCAGGCCGCCGGCCATGTCTTTCGCACCAAGAGCGACACCGAAGTCATCGTCCACGCCTGGGAGCAGTGGGGCGAGGACTGCGTGCGGCGCTTTCGCGGCATGTTTGCCTTCGCGCTGTGGGACCGCAACCGTGAGACGCTGTTGCTCGCCCGCGACCGCCTCGGCGTCAAGCCGCTGTACTGGGCGCTGCTCGCCGACGGCCGGCTGCTGTTCGGCAGCGAGCTCAAGAGCCTGCTCGCCTACCGCGCCGGCGCCGGCGGCCTCGAGCGCGACATCGACCCGGCCGCGGTCGAGGAGTACTTCGCGCTGGGCTACGTCGCCGAGCCGCGCACCATCTTCCGCCAGGCGCACAAGCTGCCGCCGGCGCACACGCTGGCCATCCGCCGCGGCCGGCCGCTGCCGGCGCCGCGCGAATACTGGGATGTGCGCTTCACGCTCGACAACCCGATCGGCCTCGAAGACGCCTGCGCCGAGTTGCGCCAGCGGCTGGCCGAATCGGTGCGGCTGCGCATGATCTCGGAAGTGCCGCTGGGTGCCTTCCTCTCCGGCGGGGTCGATTCGAGCGCCGTCGTCGCGACCATGGCCGGGCTGTCGGACGGGCCGGTGCAGACTTGCAGCATCGCCTTCGACGACCCGCAGTTCGACGAGAGCACGTTCGCGCGCCAGGTCGCCGAGCGCTACCGCACCGACCACCATGTCGAGACCGTCGGCAGCGACGACTACGACCTCGTCGACACCCTGGCCGCGCTCTACGACGAGCCCTACGCCGACAGCTCGGCGATCCCGACCTGGCGCGTCTGCCAGCTCGCGCGCAGGCATGTCACGGTCGCGCTGTCGGGCGACGGCGGCGACGAGAGCTTCGCCGGCTACCGCCGCTACCGCCTGCACCTGATGGAGGAGCGCATGCGTGCGGCGCTGCCGCTGGCGCTGCGCCAGCCGGTCTTCGGGCTGCTCGGGCGCATCTACCCCAAGGCCGACTGGGCGCCGCGCGTGCTGCGCGCCAAGACCACCTTCGAGGGCATGGCGCGCGGCCCGGTCGAGGCCTACTTCCACTCGGTGTCGCTGCTGCGCGCACCGCTGCGCGCGCAACTGTACAGCCCGCGCCTGAAGGCCCTGCTCGGCGGCTACGACGCGCGCCAGGTCTTCGAGCACCACGCCGCGCGCGCCGGCACCGACGACGCCCTCGCGCTCGTGCAGTACCTCGACCTCAAGACCTACCTCGTCGGCGACATCAACACCAAGGTCGACCGCGCGAGCATGGCGCACAGCCTCGAGGTGCGCGAGCCGCTGATGGACCACCCGCTCGTCGAGTGGCTGGCCACGCTGCCGCGCGCGCTCAAGGTCAACGGCAACGAGGGCAAGATCCTGCTCAAGGAGGCGATGGCGCCGCAACTGCCGCACGACGTGCTGTACCGCCCGAAGATGGGCTTCGCGGTGCCGCTGGCGCGCTGGTTCCGCGGCCCGCTGCGCCAGCGCGTGTGCGACGCCGTGCTCGGCGAGCGCCTGGCCGACACCGGCTGGTTCGACCGCCGCACCCTCGAGCAGCTCGTCAGCGCGCACCAGGGCGGCACGCGCGACCACAGCACGCCGCTGTGGTCGCTGCTGATGTTCGACGCCTTCCTGCGGCAGGTGGTCGACGGCGCCGCGCCGGCGCGGCGCGACGAGCGGCAGCCCGAACCCGCCGCGGCCTGAGCGGGGTGACAAATGATGGCAGTCCAAGCCCTGACCGCGGTCGGCCCGTGCTCGGCCCTGCGCCCGCGGCCCGCCGGGCGCGAGCGGGCCTGAGTTCGATCGTAGCCATGCGCATCCTCCACGTCCTCGACCACTCGGTTCCGCTGCACAGCGGCTACACCTTTCGCACGCTGGCCATCCTGCGCGAGCAGCGCCGGCTCGGCTGGGAGACCTTCCACGTCACCAGCCCCAAGCACAGCGCCACCCGCGACAGCGAGGAGACCGTCGACGGCTGGCACTTCTACCGCACGCTGGTGCCAGCCCAAGGCAAGACCCTGCCCGGGCTCGGCGAACTCACGCTGATGCGCCAGTTCGAGCGCCGCCTGCGCGCGGTCGCCCAGATCGTCGAGCCGCAGCTCATCCACGCGCACTCGCCGGTGCTCAACGCGATCCCCGCGCTGCGCGTCGGCCGCGAGCTGGGCATCCCGGTCACCTACGAGGTGCGCGCGTTCTGGGAGGACGCCGCGGTCGACCACGGCAGCACGACCGAAGGCAGCCTGCGCTACCGCCTCAGCAAGGGCCTGGAGACCTGGGCGCTGCGCCGCGCCGCGCATGTCTTCACGATCTGCGAGGGCCTGCGCGCCGACATCGTCGGCCGCGGCATCGCCGCCGACAGCGTCACGGTGATCCCGAACGCGGTCGACATCGACAGCTTCGAGCCCGGCGGCGAGCCCGACGCCGCGCTCGCCGCCCGGCTCGGCCTGCAGGGCTGCACGGTGCTGGGCTTCATCGGCAGCTTCTACGCCTACGAGGGGCTGGACCTGCTGCTCGCCGCGCTGCCGCGCCTGCTCGCCGCGCGCCCCGAGCTGCGCCTGCTGCTGACCGGCGGCGGCCCGCAGGAAGCCGCACTGAAGGCCCAGGCCGCTGCGCTCGGCGTGACCGAGCGGGTGGTCTTCACCGGCCGCGTGCCGCATGCCGAGGTCGGGCGCTACTACGACCTCGTCGATGTGCTGTGCTACCCGCGCCACCGCATGCGGCTGACCGAGCTCGTCACCCCGCTCAAGCCGCTCGAGGCGATGGCCCAGGGCCGGCTGCTGGTGGCCAGCGACGTCGGCGGCCACCGCGAGCTGATCCGCGACGGCGAGACCGGCGTGCTGTTCCGGGCCGGCAGCGCCGACGCGCTGGCCGACGCCGTGCTGGGCCTGCTCGAGCGCCGCGACGACTGGCCGCGCCTGCGCGCCAACGGCCGGCGTCACGTCGAGCGCGAGCGCAACTGGGCGGCCAGCGTGGCCGGCTACCGCGCACCCTGGCAGAGCCTGCTGCGGCCGGCGGAGGCGGTGGCATGAGTGGTTTCGGCGGCCTGCGCATCGCCCTGGTCGGCCCGCAGCCACCGCCGGCCGGCGGCATGGCGCTGCAGACCGCGCAGCTCGCCGAGTTGCTGCGCGGCGATGGTGCGCAGGTCGAGTTGGTGCCGACCAACCCGCCGTACCGTCCAGCCTGGGTCGGTCGCCTGCGCGGCCTGCGCGCGGCCTGCAGGCTGCTGCCGTATCTGGCTGCGCTGTGGCGGGCCTGCGGCCGCGCCGACCTCGTGCACCTGATGGCCAACTCGGGCTGGTCCTGGCACCTGTACGCGGCCCCCGCGCTGTGGGTCGGCCGGCTGCGCAGGGTGCCGGTGATCGTCAACTACCGCGGCGGCGAGGCCCCGGGCTTCCTCGCGCGCTCGGGCGCGCTCGTGCGCGCGTCGATGGCGCAGGCCGCGGCGCTGGTCGTGCCCTCGGGCTTCCTGGTCGGGGTCTTCGCCGCGCACCGCATGCCGGCGCTGGTCGTGCCCAACATCGTCGATCGCGCGCTGTTCGGCCCGGCCACGCCTGCCGACGCGGGCGCGGCCGACGGCGGCGAAGCCATCCTCGTCGCGCGCAACCTCGAGCCGATCTACGACATCGCCACCGCGCTGCGCGCGTATGCCCGGCTGCGCCGCCAGCGGCCGCAGGCCCGGCTGGTCATCGCCGGCAGCGGGCCCGAGGGCGATGCGCTGCGGGCGCTGGCCGCCGGGCTCGGCGTGGCCGACGGCGTCGAGTTCACCGGCCGCATCGGTCGCGACGCGATGGCCACGCGCCTGCGCACCAGCCGCGTCGCGCTCAACCCCAGCCGGGTCGACAACATGCCCAACTCGGTGCTCGAGGCGCTGGCCAGCGGGGTGCCGGTGGTCAGCACCCGCGTCGGTGGCGTCGGCCACATCGTCGAGCATGACCGCAGCGCGCTGCTGGTGCCCGCCGGCGACGACGCGGCGATGGCCCAGGCGCTGCAGCGCGTGCTCGACGACCCGGCGCTCGCCCAGCGGCTGCGCGCGGCCGGGCTGGCCGAGGCCGCGGCCTACACCTGGGACCAGATCGGGCCGCGCTGGCAGGCGGTCTACCAGGCGGCGCTTGCGCCGCAGCGCGGATCGACTCAGGGAGCCGGCCGCCATGCGTGACCTCGTCCTTGCCTGCATCGTCTTCGGTGCGCTGCCGTTCATCCTGAAGCGGCCGTTCATCGGCATCCTGATGCTGGCCTGGCTGGGTTTCATGAACCCGCACCGGCTGGCCTGGGGCTTCATGTTCGACATGCCGGTCGTGCAGATCGTCGTCGCCTTCACGCTGGTCGGCATGCTGCTGTCGAGCGAGGTCAAGCGCATGATCTGGAGCCGCGAGATCATCGTGCTCGCGGTCTTCGTCGCATGGATGGGCATCACCACCTGGTTTGCCTTCTTCCCCGACCTGGCGTGGGAGCAGTACGTCAAGGTCCTCAAGATCCAGATCCTGACCGTCATGGCGCTGCTGATGCTGACCACGCAGCAGCGGCTGCACCTGTTCATCTGGGTCATCGTGCTGTCGATCGGCTTCTACGGCATCAAGGGCGGCATCTTCACGCTGATGCATGGCGGGGCCTATCGCGTGCAGGGGCCGGCCGGCAGCTTCATCGCCAGCAACAACGACCTCGCCATGGCGATGGCGATGACCGTGCCGCTGATGCGCTACCTCTACCTCACCGAACGGCAGCGCCTGGTCAAGCTCGGCCTCGGCGTCGGCATGTTCCTGACCGTGATCGCCTGCTTCGGCACGCAGTCGCGCGGCGCGCTGGTCGCCCTGGTCTGCATGGGCGCGATGTTCTGGTGGAAGAGCCGCCACAAGCTCGGCACCGCGCTGCTGATCGTGCTGTCGGCCGGGGTCGCGCTCGCGACCATGCCGCAGGAATGGTTCGACCGCATGGCCACCATCCAGACCCACGAGGAGGACGCCTCGGCGATGGGCCGCGTCAACCAGTGGGGCAACGCGATCAACATCGCCAACGCGCGCCTCACCGGCGGCGGCTTCGAGACCTGGCAGCGCCCGGTCTGCGAACGCTTCGCGCCCAACCCCGACGACTGCCGCGACGTGCACAGCATCTACTTCGAGGTCCTCGGCGAGCACGGCTACATCGGGCTGCTGCTGTACCTCGCGCTGCTGGGCCTGACCTGGTTCAAGTGCAGCGCGATCATCCGCCGCGCGCGCGGCGACCCGGGCCTGCAGTGGGCCAGCGACCTCGCCGCGATGATCCAGGTCAGCATGGTCGCCTACCTCAGCGCCGGCGCATTCCTGGGCATGGCGTACTACGACTACCTCTACCGGCTGATCGTCGTCGTCGTCGTCACCGCCTGGCTGGTCGACCGCGCCAGCCGGCCGCTGCCGCAGGCGGCCGCTGCCGGCCAGGCCACGCCGCGCGCCGGCGGCCTGCAGCCCGACGCCTGAGCGGGGAGCACCGATGCACGCCGCGTCGCCCGCCGCGCGATCGCCAGCCCGGTTGGCCGGCGCTGCCGCGCGCACCGTCTACCGCCTGCAAGAGCGCGCGCTCGGCCGGCCGACCTTCGCGATGCTGGCCGCGCTCGAGCGCAGCCAGTGGCTCGCGCGCGAGCAGATCGAGCAGCAGCAGCTCGGGTCGCTGCAGCGCCTGCTGCAACTGGCGCATGCGCACTGCCCCTGGCACCGCCAGCGCATCGACGCCGCCGGGCTCGACCTGCATGCGCTGGCCGGCCTGGCCGACCTGCAGCGGCTGCCGACCATGACGCGCGCCGACGCCAGCGCGCATGGCGCCGAGCTGGTCTGGCCCGGCGTGCCCGGCGGTGCGCAGCGCTACACCACCGGCGGCTCGAGCGGCCAGCCGCTGATCTTCCACTTCGGCCGCCGCCGCCAGGCCAGCGACGCCGCCGGCCGCATGCGCGCGCGCCGCTGGTGGGGCGTCGCCCCCGGCGAGCGCGAGGCCTACCTGTGGGGCGCGCCGGTCGAGCTCGCCAGGACCGACCGCATCAAGACCCTGCGCGACCGCCTCGTCAACCAGCTCGTGCTCAACGCCTTCGCGATGTCGCCGCCGGCCATGGACGGCTACCTCGACGCGCTCGAAGCCTACGCCCCGCGCTGCGTCTACGGCTACGCCAGCTCGCTCGCGCTGCTGGCCGCGCATGCGCGCGCGCGCGGCCGCCGCCTGCGGCTGGCGGCGCTGCGCGTGGTCTGCACCACCGGCGAGCCGCTGTACCCGCACCAGCGCGCGCTCGTCGGCGAGGTCTTCGGGGTTCCGGTGGCCAACGAGTTCGGCAGCCGCGACATCGGCTTCACCGCGCACGACAGCCCCGAGGGCCAGATGCTGCTGCTCAGCGAGAACCTGATCCTCGAGGTGCTCGACGCCGCCGGCCGCCCGCAGCCCGTCGGCGAGGCTGGCGAAGCGGTGTTCACCGGCTTGTGCTCGGACGCCCAGCCGTTCATCCGCTACCGCAGCGGCGACGTCGTGCGCCTGAGCCCCGAGCCCGACCGCGCCGGCCGCGGCCTGCACGTCATCGCCGAGGTCGTCGGCCGCCGCACCGACTTCCTGGTGCGCGCCGACGGCACCATCATGCACGCGCTGGCCGGCATTTACGTGCTGCGCGCGGTCGAGGGCGTGGCCGAGTTCAAGCTCGTGCAGCACGGCCTGCGCGAGCTCGAGGTGCTGGTCGTCGCCAACGCACAATGGCGCACCGACGCCGCCGGCGCGATCGAGTCGGGCCTGCGCCAGCGCATGGGCCACGAGGTTCGCGTCACCGTGCGCGTGGTCGAGGCGATTGCGCCCGAGGCCTCGGGCAAGCACCGCTACGTCGTCAGCCATGTGCCGCTGCACGCCGACCTCGCCCAGGCCGCCGCGCCACATTGAAGTCCTGCCCCCGACGACCACCGACACGGACATGAACGTCATCGACCTCGTGCGGCTGCCTGTCCGCTACAAGCCCTGGCGGCCGCGCCACCTGGCCCTGGTCTGGGACAGCGTGCGCGGCACCGCCGCGGCGCCGCAGCCGCATGCCGTCCACCTCGAAGCCGCCATCGACTGGCTCTGCCATGCCCAGGACCAGCGCGCAGGCCAGCCCGACGCCGGCGGCGTCTCGGCCGGCTGGAGCTTCGAGGACGGCTGGCTGCCGAGCTACCCCGAGACCACCGGCTACATCGTCGAGACCTTCCTCGCCGCCGCGCATGTGCTCGACCGCCCCGAGCTGGTCGCGCGCGCGCGGCGCATGGTCGACTGGGAGCTGGCCATCCAGTTGCCCGACGGCGCCTTCCCCGGCCACTTCGGCGAGCCCGGCAGCCGCCCGGTGATCTTCAACACCGGCCAGATCATGCACGGCCTGATCGCCGGCCACGTCCAGCTCGGCCGCGACGACACGCTGGCTGCGGCCGTGCGCGCCGGCCACTGGCTGGCCGACCAGCAGGACGACGACGGTTGCTGGCGCCGCTACGAGCACCACGACACCCCGCATGTCTACAACACCCGCGCGACCTGGGCCCTGCTGGCCACCGGGCTGATCGCCAACGACACCCGCCTGGTGCAGGCCGCGCGGCGCAACCTCGACTGGGCGCTGACCCAGCAGAGCGCCAGCGGCTGGTTTGCGACCAACGCCTTCGTGCCGGGCAAGTCGCCGTTCACGCACACCATCGCCTACGCGATCCGCGGCCTGCTCGAGTCGGCCGTGCTGCTCGGCGACGAGCGCTACCTGCGCGCCGCGCTGCGCGCCGCGCGCGGCCTGGCCGCGGTCCAGCGCGCCGACGGCTGGCTGGCCGGCACCTACCGCGACGGCTGGGTCGCCGACGCCGGCTACTGCTGCCTGACCGGCGTCGCGCAGATGAGCCTGAACTGGACGCGGCTGGCCCAGATCACCGGCGACGACACCCTGCGCGGCCACGCCCGGCGCGCGCTGGCCTACCTCAAGCGCACCCAGCGCTTGGCCGACCCCGACCCGGCCGTGCGCGGCGGCATCGCCGGCTCGGCGCCGATCTGGGGCGACTACTCGCGCTTCGAATACCCCAACTGGGCCGCCAAGTTCTTCGCCGACGCGCTGCTGATGGACCTGCGCGACATCGCCGTGCCGCCGGTGCCGCGCGTCGGTGCGGTGCGCGCGCCGGGGGCCTTCCACACGCCGGCGGCGGCGCCTGCGCCCATGCACGACCATGGCTGAGCCCGCGCGCCTGAAGCTGCTCGTGCTGTGCGGGCGCAGCCCGCGCCACCTGTACGTGGCCAATGCGCTGTGCGCCGCCGCCGAGGTCCAGGCCATCGTGCAGGAGACCGGCGCCGACCTCTCCTGGCGCAAGCTGCTGCGCCAGTTGCGCCCCGACCAGCTCGCGCGCAAGGCCTGGCGCTGGCTGCGCGACCGCCGGCGCTACCGCGGCGGCGGCGAGGCCAGCTTCTTCTTCGGCGCGCAGCCGCCGCGGCTGGATCGGCCCGCGCTCGTGCACGCGGTGCCGCACATCAACCACCCCGAAGTCGTCGCGCTCGCGCGGCGCCTGCAGCCCGACCTGATCGCCGTCTTCGGCACCTCCTTGATCCGCGGCGAACTGCTGCGCGAGGGCCGGCTGGGCATCGTCAACCTGCACGGCGGCCTCTCGCCCGAATACCGCGGCGCCGACTGCACCTTCTGGGCCCTCCACAACCGCGAGCCGCACAAGGTCGGCTGCACGCTGCACTGGATCGACGCCGGCATCGACACCGGCGGCCTGATCGCCCATGTCTGCCCCGAGGTGCGCGCGGGCGACGACGAGCTCACGCTGTTCTGGCGCGCCGTGCAGACCAGCGCCGGCGTCTACGCCGAGCTGCTGCAGCGGCTGGCCGCCGGCGAGCGCTACGGCCAGCGCCAGCCGCACCGCGGCCGGCTCTACCAGGTCCGCCAGCGCGGCCTGCGCCACGAACGCGCGCTCGCCCGGCTGCTCTCTGGCGGGCTGCTGCAAGGGCTCGCGCTCGGCACCCGCGTGACCTGGTTCCCGGCCGCGGCCGAAGCTGCGGCGTCGCGCGCCGAGGTCCCGGCCAAGGTCCCGGCCGAGGCAGGGCGATGACGGCCGCCCTGGGCAGCGACGACCTCGGCACGCTGGCGCTGGCCGCTGCCGCGGCCTGGCTGCTGCTGGGCGCCGGCCTCGCCTGCTGGTACCGGCGCGAGCTGCGCCGTCTCTGGCGCGAGCCGACGCTGCGCCGGCCGGTGCTGGTCATCGAGAGCGACGACTGGGGCGCCGGCCCGCTGGACCAGGCCGCCGCGCTGCGCGCGATCGCCGACGTGCTGGCCGGCCACCGCGACGCCGGCGGCCGCCGCCCGGCGCTGAGCCTGGCGCTGGTGCTGGCCGTGCCCGACGGCGCGGCGATCGCCGCTGGCGGCGCCTACCGCCGCATCGACCTGCGCGACGCGCTGTTCGCCGACGTCCTCGCTGCGCTGCGCGAGGGCGAGGCGCGCGGCGTCTACGCGCTGCAGTTGCACGGCCTCGAGCACTACCGCCCGGCCACGCTGATGTCCTGTGCCGACCCCGACGTGCAGCGCTGGCTGCGGCTGCCCGCGCCGGCGGCCACCGAGGCGCTGCCGGCGGCGCTGCAAAGCCGCTGGGTCGACGCCGGCGTGCTGCCCAGCCGGGCGCTGGCCGACGACGAGATCGCCGCTGCGGTCGCCGACGAGGTCGAGGCCTACGAACGCATCGTCGGCCGCCGCCCGCGCGTCGTCGTGCCGCCGACCTTCGTCTGGAGCCGCGCCGTCGAGGCCGCCTGGGCCGCGCACGGCGTGCAGGTCGTCTGCACGCCCGGCTGGCGTTACCCGCGGCGCGACGCCGGTGGCTCGCCATGCGGCGACGAAGGCCCGATCGTCAACGGCCAGCGCGCCGGCGCGCTGCGCTACCTCGCGCGCAGCGACTACTTCGAGCCGGTCAAGGGCCGCGGTGCCGACTACGCGCTGGCCGCCCTCGCGCGCTGCGTCGACGAAGGCCGCGCCTGCATCCTCGAAAACCACCGCGACAACTTCGTCGGCGACGCCGAGCGCCTGCGCCAGGGCCTGGCCGAGCTCGACGCGCTGTGCGCCGGCGCGCTGCAGCGCCACCCCGGCTTGCGCTTTCTGACCTCGGCGCAACTGGCCGAGGTGCTGGCCCAGCGCGATCCGGCCTGGGTCGAGCATGGCCGCCGCCGCCGGCTGGCCTGCGCCTGGCGCCGCCTGGCCGCCAGCGGCCGCCCCTGGCGCCTGCTGCGCCTGGGCGGCTGGGCCGCGCTGCTCGGCGCGCTGCTGTGGGCGGCCCGCGTGCCGCTGGCCGGCACGCCGGCGCGGGTGGCGCCGGCGCGCGGGTGAAAGACAGGTGAGGGTGGGTATGGGGGTATGGCGCCCCGGCGGCGAGGGTTCCTGCCATACATCGACCTCGGGTGATATATCGCTCGAGGATGAACGGCCGGCAGGTCAATCCAGCGCCTGGAGGCCGCCGGCTTTCGGGTAGCGCGGATCGAAGGCAGCCACCACATCCTGGTCAAGGACGGCCACCCGCGCAGCGTCCCGGTGCCCGTTCACGGCGCGAGGGACCTGGGCAATGGTCTGCTTGCGGCCATCCAGCGACAAGGCGGAGCGACGTTGAACCTGGCCTACCCCTACACGCTGGAGCCGCAGGACGGTGGCGGCTGCTTCGTGCAGTTCGCCGACATCGAGGAGGCTTACACCGAGGGCGATACCCCGGATCCAGGGTTGACCTGTCGGTCGCGGGCCTGCGGACCCCCGGTTCTCACCTCGCCCCGATCGCCTCGCGCAGCCGCTGCAGCCGGCGCTCGGGCGTGAAGCCCGCGAGGATGCGCTCGCGTCCGGCCTGGCCCAGCCGCTCGGCCAGGCCGGGCTCGGACAGCAGGCGGGCGAGCGCGGCCTCGACGGCCTCGACGCGCTCGCCGTCGGCGCGCAGGCCGCTGACTTCGTGCTCGACGGCCGAGCCGGTGCCGCCGGTGATGCCGGCCAGCGCCGGTCTGGCGCAGGCGTTGGCCTCGAGGTAGACGATGCCGAAGCCCTCGGTGTCGCCACCGATGTCGCGGTTGGGCATCGCGAACAGCTCGCAGGCGTTGTACCAGCGTGGCAGGTCCTCGGGCTCGACATGGCCGAGCAGGTGCAGGCGCTCGCGCACCCCGGTTGCGGCGGCAACCTGCTGCAGGTACTCGAGGTCCTCGCCGATGCCGACGATCGCGTAATGCACGTCGATGCCGCGCGCGAGCAGCCCGGGCAGCGCGCGCACGACCTGGTCGAAGCCCTTGCGCCGCTGCAGCCGCCCGACCGACAGCAGCAGCTTCTGCGCCGGCCCCAGCCCGATGCCCGCGCGCAGGTCGTCGCAGCGCAGCCCGGGCCGGAAGCGCTGCGGGTCGACCGTCGGGTAGGCCATCACGATGCGCTCGGCGGGCACGCCGATCAGCCCGCGCAGCGTGTCGCGCGTGAAGTCGCTGTTGGCGATCACGCCGTCGGCGCGGCGCAGGGTCTGGCACATCGCGCGGAACTTGCCGCCGCGGCCCCAGCCGGTCAGCTCCTCGCCATGCGCGTAGACCACCACCCGCGCGCCGCGCAGCCGCCCGACCAGCCAGGCGATCAGCCCCTCGGGCAGCGCGCGCCCGGCCAGCACCGCGGCCGGGCGGCGCGGCAGCGCCAGCCGCAGCGCGCGCCCGAGCAGCCGCAGGTACATCCACAGCGACTCGGGCCACAGCCACTCGTAGCGGCGCAGCGGCAGCCGGTGCACGGTATTCGGGTGGCCGGTGTCGAAGCGCGCGTCGCCCGGCACTGCGGCGGTGACCACATGCACCTCGCGCCCGCCCAGGCGCCGGCAGTCGTCCTCGAACATCACCGCCGTGCCGCCCTTGGTCGGCAGGTACAGCTCGGTGATCATCAGCAGCGGCGGCTGCGGTGGCGCGAGCAGCGCGGCGTACACCTGTTCGTAGCGCTGCGCGACCGCGGCGATGCCGTAGTCGTCCAGCGCGATGCGCCGGGCCGCGCGCCCCAGCGCCGCGCCGTGCGCGCCCAGGCAGGCGCGCACCGCCGTGCCGAGCGCCGCCGCGTCGCCGTGCGCGTAGGCCCAGCCGTTGACACCGTCGGCGACCAGCTCGCGGCTGCCGCTGGCGCAGGCGACCACGCAGGGCAGGCCGCTGGCCATGCCTTCGAGCACGGCGTTGGGCAGGCCCTCCTGCAGCGAGGGCAGGACCAGCAGGTCGGCGCAGCGGTAGAGCGGCGCGACGTCGGCCTGGAACGGCAGCCGGCGCAGCCGCTGCGGGTGGGCGGCGGCCAGCGCGTCGATCTGCGCCGGCAGCGCGGCGTCGTCGGCGTCGCGGCTGTGCGGCCCGACGACCAGCAGCAGCGCGCCGCTGCCGAAGGCGTCCTGGCTTGCCCACTGCTGCGCGAGCCAGCCGACGTTCTTGCGCCGGTCGAGCACGCCGACATACAGCGCCAGCGGCGCCTCGGCGGGCAGGCCCAGCGCGGCGCGCAGAGCCTGCCGCTCGCCCGGCGCGGGCGGGCGAAAGCGCTCGGTGTCGACGCCGTTGGGGATAGGGTGGATGTCCAGCGCCCGCACGCCGCAGACCCGGAACTCGTCGGCCAGGTCGCGGCTGATCGCCACGCAGGCGTCGACCTGGCGCAGCATCCAGCGGTGCAGCCAGCCGGCCAGCGTGGGCCGTACCGCGCCGAGCATGTCGTTGCTCGCCAGGCTGGCCTTGACCAGCGAGCGCATGCCCACCAGCCGCCCGAGCAGGCCGACGAAGGCGTGCGTGTAGTACGCGCCGTGGCTGTGCAGCAGGTCGAAGTCGTGCCGGCGCGTCCAGGCGTAGCGCGCGAGGTTGAGCCACAGCCGGAACTCGCGGTGCTTGCGCATGCGCCCCGGCTCGAGCCGGTGCACGGCAAAGCCGTCGACCACCGCCGCGGCGCCCAGCCCCGGCCAGCGGTTGGTCACGAACTCCACATGGTGGCCGCGGCGGCGCAGCGCGCGCGCCAGCGTCAGCGCCTGCAGCGCCGCGCCGCTGAACTCGGGCTCGAGGTAGGCGGTGTACATCAGCACGCGCACTGGCGTGGTGGCGGGGCGGGGGTCGGTCGCAGTCGACATGGGGTTCAGTACAGGTTCTCGTGCGCATCGAGCCAGGCGCCCAGCACGACCAGCGCCCAGACGCGAAACATCGACTGCCGCTCGCCGCCGAGGTAGCGCCGGGCGCGGTCGCGCGCGACCTCGGCGTGCAGCAGCCCGCGCGCCAGCCAGCGGCCCTCCAGCACATGGCGGTGGACCAGCGCGTGGCCGTCGGCGGCCAGGAAGTCGTGCAGCGGGAAGTTGAAGCCGTGCTTGGGCGCGTCCCACAGCGCGCGCGGCACGCAGCGCGCGAGCAGCTCGCGCAGTATCCGCTTGGGCTGCCCGGGCGCATGCCGCCAGTCCTGCGGCAGGCTGCGCAGCAGCGCGTCGACCGCGCGGGCGGCGTAGGGGTAGCGCGGCTCGAGCGCGCTGACCTGCGTGGCCTGGACCAGCCGCTCGCACGGCATCGCGTCGAGCAGCGCGCTGTAGCGCTCGAAGTGCGCGCCCGGCGCATGGCCCTCGAAGCTGCGGTAGAGCCGGGTGTGCGCGAGCGAGACCGGCTCGCCGCACAGCGCCTCGATCTCGCTGCGCCGCCAGCCGTGCCAGCGGGTCAGCACGTCGGCCGGGTGCTCGAAGTCCAGCGTCGCGGCGTCGGCGCGCAGCGCCGGCACCGCGGCCAGCGCGCGCGCTGCCGCGCGGCGCAGCGCGGCCGGCCAGCGCAGCCCGATCGCCACCGCGCGCCGCAGGTGGCGCGGCGGCAGCGCGCCCAGCGCCTCGTCGGCGCCGGTGCCGTCGAGCACCAGGTCATGGCGCGCGCGGCAGTGGTCGAAGGCCAGCACGGTGGCCAGCGTCGCCGGGTCGGCCATCGGCTGGTCCATGCCGCGTGCGAGGCGGTCGAAGGCTGCCAGCAGCTCGTGCCGGCCAAAGCGCAGCACCGCGTGCCGCAGGCCCAGATGGGCGGCGATGCGCGCGGCGACCCCGGCCTCGTCGTGCGCCGCGTCGTCGAAGCCGACCGTGACCGCGACCAGGTCGGGGCGCTGCGCCGCCGCGGTGGCCGCCAGCAGCGCCGAGTCGACGCCGCCGCTGAGCAACACCGCCGGCCGCGCCGCGCCATGCAGCGCCGCGCCAACGCTGGCCGCCAGCGCCTGCCCGACGGCGTCGAGCGCGTCCTCGTAGCGCGCGCAGGCCGGCACCGGCGCCGGCGGCACACGGCCGCTGCGCACCCGCCCATCGGCGTCGACGCGCAGCCAGTGCCCCGGCTCGACCGCCTGCACACCCGCGACGAAGGTGTGCGGCCCGGCGACGTCGAGCAGGCGCAGGTATTCGTGCAGCGCCGGCCGGTGCAGCCGGGCGCGGCCGTCGGCGCCGGCCACCGCCGGCAGCAGCCCGGCCAGCCGCGTGGCGTGGCGCGGCGCGGCGCCGGGCGGCGCGCACCAGTACAGCGGCTGCAGGCCGCTCGCATCGCGGTACAGCCACAGGCCCTCGGCGTCGGCGCGGGCCAGCGCGCAGACGCCGTCGGGCAGCGCAGCGAGGTCGACAGCGGCCGGGGGGGCGGGCGTCGGTGCATTCATCGCCGCCAGCCCAGCCGCAGCAGCCCGGCCTGCACGATCGTTGCCGCGGCGCGCCAGCGCGCGCCGTCGGCCAGCGCCTGGCGGGCCTGCGCCGCGGCCTGCGCGGCGTCGCCGCGGGCCAGCGCGCGCTGCGCCAGCAGCAGCCGCTCGGCGGCCCGCTGGCGGGCCAGCGTCGCGGCCAGCGCGGGCGCGAGCGGCGCGTGGCGGCGGCGTTCGCGCTCGAGCACCTCGAGCCAGGCCAGGCTCATCGCGTCGGCGTCGCGCGACACATTGGCCGCGTGCCGGCGCCGCAGCAGCGCGACCTGCGGCCGCCACGCGATCGGGTGCGCATGCGCGATGCGCAGCCACAGGTCCAGGTCCTCGACCCGCCGCAGCCCCTCGTCGAAGCCGCCGAGCGCCTGCAGCACCGCGCGCCGCGCAACCACCGAGCCGGTGGTGATGAAGTTGGCCGCGAGCAGCCGCGCATGCGCCTGCGGCACGCGCCCGCCCTCGCCCCAGGCCGCGGCGCCGTAGCCACCGTCCTCGAACAGCGTGCGCGCCTGCGGCCCGCCGGCGTCGAACTGCCGGCAGTCGCCAAAGGCCAGCGCTGCCCCGGCGTCGCGCTGCAGCACGGCCAGCGCGCTGGCCAGCGCGTCGGGCGGCCAGAGGTCGTCGGCGTCGAGAAAGGCCACCAGCGGCGCGCGCGCCGCGGCGATGCCGGCGTTGCGTGCCGCCGCCGGCCCGCGCTGCGGCTGGCGCAGGCAGCGCACGCCCGCGCGCGCCTGGGCGATCGCGGCGGTCGCGTCGTGCGAGCCGTCGTCGACGACGATCAGCTCCAGCGCCAGGCCGCCGCGCTGCGTGGCGACGCTGTCTAGGCAGGCGCCGAGGTACGCCGCGGCGTCGTGCGCCGGCACCACCACCGAGACCTGCGGCGGCTGCATCGGGTCGGCACACGCGGCCATGGCCTGCACCCGCGGCCTACAGCGGCTGGCCGCGCAGCATCGCCAGCAGCAGGCCGCCGGCCAGCCGGCCGCGGCCCAGCGGCGCGCGCAGCAGCGCCTGGGCGGCCCAGGCCAGGCCATGGCGGCGGTCGCCGGCGCGCCAGGCCATCTTGGCGTAGTCGGCCAGCGCGCCGGCGCAGGCCGCGCGCCAGTACGCGCCGCGCCGCGCCGGCGGCAGCAGCGCGCGGTTCTTGCGCAGCGAGGCCAGCGTCGCCGCGCGCATGCGCGGCAGGTGGCTGCTGACGCTGCCCGGCGTGCGCACGACCACCGTCAGCGGCTCGGCGATGCAGGCGTAGCCGGCGCGCGCGGCCAGCCGCAGCCACAGGTCCGGGTCCTCGAAGCCGCGCAGCCGCTCGTCGAAGCCGCCGACCTCGCGCAGCAGCGCCGCGCGCGCGAGCACGCCCGAGGTCGACCCGCTCACCGCCGCCGCCTGCACGAACAGCCGCTCGAGCAGCGGCGTGCCGTCGTCGGCGCAGCAGGGCCAGTCGCCGGCCGCCGCGCCGGCGGCCGAGACCAGCCGCGTCGCCGTCGAGCAGAAGCCGAGCTCGGGCCGGGCCTCGAGCAGCGCGACCTGCCGCTCGAGCTTGGTCGGCAGCCACCAGTCGTCGGCGTCGAGAAAGGCCACGTAGCGCCCGCGCGCCTCGCGCAGCCCGTGGTTGCGCGCCGCCGCCGGCCCGGCGTTGGCCTGCGCCAGCACGCGCAGTCGCGCGCCGTAGCCGGCCAGCACGGCGCGCGTGGCGTCGCGGCTGCCGTCGTCGACGACCAGCAGCTCGACCTCGGCCAGGGTCTGCGCGAGCACGCTGTCGACCGCGCGTCGTATGCAGGCCGCAGCGTCGTACGCCGGCATCACCACCGACACCCTGGGGATGGCCATGGCGCGCTCAGTCGTCGGGGTCATAGCCGAGCTCGCGCATCAGCGGCGCGATCACCGGCAGGATGCGCTCGATGGCCTGCGGGTTGTGCTCGCGCCATTTCTGCCGCTTCGGCTTGCCCTTGACGATGCTGGTCGGCCGCAGGTGTTCGCAGCGCGCGCGCAGCTCGGCGCCGAAGGCGATGCCCAGTTGCTCGAACGCGTCGCGAAACATCTCGACCGGGCGCTCGAACAGGTCCTCGTAGCGCAGGTGGACCCACTGCGGCGGCGGGATCGCGCGCCGGGCCTCGAGCGCCAGCCGGTTGGCCGACACCCACTGGAACGCGCAGACCTCCTCGAGGCGCGCGTGGTTGTAGTCGCGCCAGCCCGGCGGCAGGAAGAACGCCCAGTCGGCAAAGCGCCCGCCGTCGATCGCCACCGGCTCGGGGAACGCGCCGAAGAACTGGCTGAGGTGGAAGTCGCCGTCGGTGCGGCCGTGGTGCCAGCCGTCGATCATCGAGCTGACGTTGTCGCGCCCGTCGCGCTGGATGAAGACGAACTTTGCCTGCGGGAACAGGGCATGCAGGTACGGGATGCGCAGCACGTTGATGCAGGTCTTGTCGAGCACCCAGCCACGCCCGAGCCGGGCGTAGAAGTGGCGCAGCGCGGCGTGGCGGTGCTCGGGCCGGGCATGCTCGGCGCCGGCGGCTTCCGAGTGCCAGCCGTTGTTGAGCGGGCCGTACAGACCGTCCCAGAACTGCGGGATCTCCCAGCCGAACTTCAGCAACGCGGGCGCCGCGCCCAGCGTCTCGTACGTCACCGTCGTTCCCGAGCGCGAGCAGCCGACCAGGAACACCGGGTCCGGCATCGCCGGGCGCGCCAGGTCGTACCAGCGCCCGCGCGCGGCCCAGCGCAGCGCCTGCACGTTCTTGGCACGGATCTCGGCGTCGAGCAGCTTGGGCAGGCTACGCAGGCTGGGCATGGTCGGAGCGGGCCGTCGTGGGCGCGGGCAGCGTGGGCCAGGCCTTGCCGTCCGGCCGAGCCCCCGCGGCCGCCATCACCGGGCCTGAGGCGGGTCGTCGAGCAGTTCGAACAAGGCCGCGTTGCCGGGGCGGCTCAGCGGGAAGGGTGCGCCCGCCGCGACGGTGGGGGGCAGGCTGCGGACGCAGCCCGCTTGCGCTGGGGTTTCGGGCGCGGCCAGCCCGCGCTGCAGCAGATCACCCACCAGGGCCTGCACCGGCCGGCCCTCCAGCGCGGCGCGCGCCTTGATCTGGCGGTACAGCGTGTCCGGCAGGTCGATGGTGGTTTGCATCTTCGCACTTTAGCGGCTGGATGCGCGCCGATGTGCAGACTCCCGCTCGTCCGCCGCCAAGTTCTTCGCCCGGACGCAAGGACCGAGCCGCTCGCGCAGCCTATGCATGGTCGGAACTCGACGGCGCGCCGGCCGCGGGCAGGGGTTGGTGGCGCAGCCGCCGGTAGCCGGCCATCTCGCCGAGCGCGGCCGCGCTACGCACCAGGTAATGGCGCCGCCGCGCCATGCCCGGCGACAGCAGCGCCGCGCATGCGTAGCCGGCCAGCTTGCGGTACAGGTACAGCGGCACCTTGCCTGCGCGGGCAGGCGCCGGCGCATGCAGGGCCACTGCCGAGGCGCTGCGCTGGTAGGCCTTGCGCATCAGGTAGGGCAGGGCCAGGCGGTCGAGATCGACATGGTGGTACTGCACGATGGCCGGCGCATACCACAGCCGCTCGCCGGCGCGCAGCGCGCGCAGCATGTACTCGGTGTCCTCGCCGCCGCCCAGGTCGTGTCCCTGCGGCCCCAGCGCGGTCGAGAACGGCCCGATCCGGCGCAGCAGCTCGACGCGGATGATCTGGTTGCCGCCGCCCGGCAGCGGCCCTGCGGCGTCGAGCTCGCGCGGCGCGTCGCCGAAGTCCTGCCGCGGGATCGGCAGCGGGTACACCCGGTACGGCCCGGTGTCGTGCACCCAGCCCGGCTCGCGGCCGTCCCAGTCGGGCAGGATGCGCCCGCACAGCAGGCCGGCCTGCGGCTGGCTGGCGATCGCCTCGGCGATGCGCCGCAGGAAATCCCCGGCGACGCGATGGTCGTCGTCGACGATCGCCACCCAGTCGCCTTGCAGCGCCGCCACGCCGGCGTTGAGGGCGTGCGACTTGCCCGGCGCCGGCTCGGCCAGCCAGCGCAGCGCGAGGCCGTCGGCGCTGCCGGCGGCCTGCTGCGCCAGCAGCGCATGCGTGCCGTCGCGGCAGGCGTTGGCCACCACCAGCAGGTCGACGGCCAGCCCCGCCGGCCGCTCGCAAGCACGCAGCGACGCCAGCGCCTTGCCGAGCAGCGCCGCGCGGTCGTGCGTGCAGATCAGGACGGTCAGGCGGGCTGGCATGCTTGAGGTGAGCGGGCAAGGCCGGGGTCAGCGGCCCGTCGGGCAATCTGCGGGCCACTGTTGGGCAGCAATGCCTTCCTTTGGGGCCGCCTCGGCGACGACGTCTGTCGATCGTCATGCCCATGCTGGCTCCCAGGTGGCGACGCACGAGTGTACGGCTGGCGATCGGTGGTCGACCCCGGCGCGCGCGGCGACCCGGGCGGCGAGCGCGTGCGACTTGCCCGGCGCCGGCGCCCGCGTCGAAGGCGGGCGGCAGCGCCTTCGCAGGTCGGCCGCCGCGGCAGAATCGGGCGCCTCATGCGGCCTGCGAGCGCTGCAGCATCGCCTCGGGTCGCCCGCACGGCTGCCGGCGCCGCCGCGCGGGCGCTGTGCAGACTGGTCCCGAACCTGCTGAGCAAAGGCAACCATGGAAGCACTCGGTCTGATACTGGCGCAGGTTTCGTCCCTGCCGATACTGTTCTTTGCCATGGGGATGGTGGCCGGGCTGGTCAAGTCGGATCTGAGGGTACCCGAGGAGATGAGCACGGCGATGCTGCTGTTCCTGCTGACGGCCATCGGCCTGGAGGGTGGGGTAGGCATCTACAAGGCGGGCATCACGGCGATCCTGGCGCCGGCCCTGGCGGCCATGCTGCTGGGCATCAGCATCGTCGTGCTGGGCTTTTTCATCCTGAGCCGGGCGCTGAGGTTCGACCTGGCCAACGCCGGCGCGATTGCCGGGCACTATGGTGCGGTGAGCGCGGCGACCATGGTCGCCGGCTTTGCCTTCCTGGAAAAGCGCGGGACCTCCTTCGAGGCCTTCGTGCCGGCGCTGTACCCGTTGAAGGACAGCCCGGCAATCATCACCGCGATATTCCTGACGCGCTTTGCCCTGGCCAAGGCCAAGGCCGGCTTCGACGTGCGCGTGAACAAACTCGACCTGCTCAGGGAGACGATGGTCGGCAAGGCCATACTGCTGCTGTCGGGCTCGATGGTGGTCGGCTACATCGCGGGCTACTCGGGGACCCGGGCCGTCACGCCGTTCTTCGATGGCCTGTTCGTCGGGGTCCTGTGCCTGTTTCTGCTCGACATGGGCATCACCGCCGCCGCGCGCTTGAGCGAGTGGAAGACCGCCGGCGCCCGCCTGCTGGCCTTCGCGCTGATCATGCCGCCGGTGCACGGCCTGATCGGCGTATTCTTCGGCGCGGTGGCCGGCCTGAGCGTCGGCGGCGCGACGATGCTCGGCGTGATGGCCGGCAGCGCCTCGTACATCTCGGCGCCGGCCGCCATGCGTGCGGCCATTCCCGAAGCCAATCCATCGCTGTCGCTGACGGCGGCGCTGGCCCTGACCTTCCCGTTCAATGTCGCCGTCGGCATCCCGTTGTACTACCTCGCGGCGCAGTTTGTCGTTCCGGCCCTGCGCTAGGGTTTACCCGAGAAATCACGGCGATCCGATGGCATGACTGGAACGGGTCAGGGCGCTCTGTCAGCTTGATTGATTGCATGGCTTGGAGAGCGCCCCCAGGCCGACGACATACGTCGTCCGCCCCCCGAGGGGGATGAGCAAAGTGGCAGAGCCACATTTGCTCATGAGCGCCCCCAGGCCGACGACCTACGTCGTCCGCCCCCCGAGGGGGATGAGCAAAGTGGCAGAGCCACATTTGCTCATGAGTTCAAACTGACCTGTCCTGACCATCGCCAACAGTCTCCTGGAGCTTTCAGCGAGATTCAGCACTTGTTCCTGATCGGCAATCCTGCGCCCGCCGATGGTCACGCCATCCAGCAGGGTCCGGACCTCGGGAAAGGTAAATGGATTGCCTTCGAGCACCGCTGCGTCCCAGACGAACAGCAGACGCGATCCATCGAGTGAGACGGAACGGAAGCCGGTACCACCGACCTGTCCCATCGAAAACCCAGCAAACACCCCCTTTCATGGCGCCGCGTGTTCGGCGTTGCGACACGGCGTTTCAACCCGAAATCACGACCGCCGCTGCTGCCACAGCCCCTGCACGACGCCGATGAAGTGGCACAGCACGATCTCGCGGTGGAAGGCCTCGTCGCTGGCCTGCAGCAGCCGCCCGCTGACGACGCGGCCGAGCGCGCGCGCGATCTGCCCGAACAGGTACAGCGGGATGTTGAACAGCCGCCGCTCGCCGGGCAGGCCGCGGGCCAGCACGAGGTTGCGGCTGGTCTGCATCCGCCAGCGCCTGAAGTAGCGCTTGGTCGTGCGGAAGGCCTCGACCTTGTGGTGCACCCGCGAGCCGCCGAGGAACACCACCTTCATCCCGGCGGCCAGCAGGCGCTCGAACATCTCGCCGTCCTCGCCGCTGGCCAGCACCGCGCCCTTGCGGCCGCGGCGGGTGTCGAACGGCCCGACGCGGTCGAACACCACGCGCCTGAAGGCCATGTTGGCGCCGAAGGGCGTCGGCGTCTCGGCGGTGATCGGGTAGTCGTCGCTGCGCTCGGCGCGCACGGCCAGGAAGCCGTGGAAGCGCGCGGTCAGCCACGGCGGCGGCGGGCTCTCCCAGATCGGGCCGATCCAGCCGCCGCAGGCGTCGGCGCCGTGGCGCGCCAGCCCGGCCAGCGTGGTCTCGAGCCATTCGGGCTCGGGCAGCACGTCGTCGTCGGTGAACAGCAGCACCTCGCCGCGCGCGCAGCCCAGGCCGTGGTTGCGCGCGTGCGACAGGCCCTGCGCGCCCTCGAACTCGTAGCGCAGCAGCGGCCAGTCGCGCTGCGCCTCGTCGACCACCGCCTTGGTGTGGTCCTGCGAGTTGTTGTCGACGACGATCACCTCCCACGCGCGCCCCGGCGCGGCGTGCAGCGCACGCAGCGCGCGCAGCGTCTCGCGCAGCGACTCGGCGCGGTTGTAGGTGCAGACGACGATGCTTGCGTCCATGGCTGCGCTATCCCCCATCACCGGGCGCCACGTCAGGTTCAGGTGCTGCTCAGGCCGCCGCGCCGATGCCCAACCAGCGGCAGACGCCGGCCTCGACCTCGCTGAGCTGCGCCGGCGACAGTGCGCCAACCCGGCGGATCAACCGCACCATCGGTACCGTGATCAAGCCCTGGGCGTCGAAGGCGCCCGCCCGCAGGAAGCCAACCGGGATCGGCAGCTCGAAGCGCGAGCCGCGTGGGGACGTCGTGTGCGGAACGAGAGTCACCAGCGCACGATCATTGTCCGTCGTCGGCACGCTCAACACCACGGCGGGCCGCACCTTGGCCGCGATTCCGAGGTCGACCAGCCAGACTTCCCCTCTGGGTGGCGATTTCACGAGGACTGCTCGGCCTTCTCGATCTCGAGGAAGACCGCGGCGGCCGCGTCGGTCAGCTCCTCGTCCGTCGGCGCCGCATACTCCGCCTCGATCGGCAGCCGCAGGAGGCTCACCAACACATCGTGCTGGTCCGCCTGCGGTAGCGACTGGAAGGAGCGCAGGAACTCTTGCACTGCGGTGGCCATGAAATCAGTCTACAACAGGGCACCACGCTACCACCCATAGCCCAGCCGCTCGGCCGTCGGCCCCACCGCGCGGCGCAGCAGCCAGCGCTCGAGCGCGTTGACCTGGCCCTTGTCTTCGGCCTTGTCGGCGCGCGCGTCGCCGCGCACCTTGCGCGCCATCACCGCGTGGTCGGTGGCGATGCCCAGGTAGGCATCGATGCGCTCGAGCGGCAGCGCGCCGCCGGCCAGGTCCTCGTACTTGACGAGCATCGCGCCCAGCGCGTCGGCCTCGGCCAGGTAGCCCTGCATCAGCCGCCGCCAGTGTGCGCCGAACTCGCGCGGCGTGAACATCGGCCGCCCGGGGAAGGTGTCGTACCAGTTGCGCCCGAAGCTGCAGTACGAGCGGTAGGCCTCCAGCGGGTGGCGGTAGAGCAGCAGGAACTTCGCGTTCGGGTACAGCCAGCGCAGGTAGTGCGCGTGCTCGGCGCCCAGCCGCACCTCCTTGAGGCCCCAGCGCCGCGCACCGGCGCGCCGCGCCGGCTCGGCCAACAGCGTGTCGAACAGCGCGCGCTGGCTGCGCCGCCAGTCTTGCAGCGCCGGGAACAGGTTGGCGACCCACTCGCCGCTGAGCTGCCCGGTCGGCCGGCCGTCGTAGAAGTAGTCCGGCGGCGGCCAGCCGGGGCGGAAGGCCGGCGTGCAGCCGGCCAGCGCCTGCACCAGCCCGCATTCGTCGTAGGGCTCGCCCCAGACCAGCACGCCGGGGTCCGACATCAGCAGCCGCTGCAGCATCGTCGATCCCGAGCGCCAGCCTGCCGACAGCAGGAAGATCGGCGCATCGTCGGCCGCGTCGGCCGGCGCCGGGCACAGCGCCTGCAACTGCCGCACCCCCGCGCCGATGCCGGGGCCGCGCCGCAAGGCCTGGCGGTGCGCGGCGCGCGCCTGCGCCGGGCCGCGCAGCGCGTCGCTCAGTGCGCGCAGCATCGCGGACCTGCGGCGCGGTGGGGGTGGCGTGGCTCAGTGCGGTGCATGGCTGACCTGTCCCAGTCGGTTCATCTGTTCGCGCAGCGCGTCGCGTGCGGTGCCGAAGCTGCACGCCTGCGCGGTGTAGTCGCGCAGGATGGCCTGCACCGCCGGCGCCAACTGGCGCTGCAAGTGCCGCTCGGCCCAGCGCCGCTGCCACTGTGCGAGCCGCCATGAGCGGCCTTCGGCCAGCCGGTGCAGCGTGCGCAGCCCCTTGTGCGCGAGCGCGCCGGGGTTGCGCAGCAGCAGCGCGACCATCGCGTCGACCACGCCGGGCGCGTCGAGCAGGCCGTTCTTGTAGCGCACCAGCACGTCGGATGCCTTCACCTCGGCAAAGCGCGACAGGTAGAGCGTGTCGTCGTCGCGCTTGAAGTAGTACAGCGGCTCGGCGATATGCGCGAAGGCAAAGCGCTGCGATGCGCGGATGAAATAGTCGTAGTCCTCGACCAGGAACAGCTCCGGGTCGTAGCCGCCCAGCGCCTCGTGCAGCCGGCGCGTGTAGAGGAAGCACGCGCCCATGTGGTTGCCGCGCTCGAGCTGCACGCGGCCGGGCAGGCGCTCGTGCTGCGCGTCGAGCGGCCGGCCCTGGGCGTCGTCGCGCGAGTACAGCCAGTGGTCGGCGTAGACCAGGTCACAGTCGCCGTGGCGCAGCCGCTGCACCATCGCCGCGATCGCCCCCGGCGCGTAGAGGTTGTCGTCCGAGGTCCAGGTCAGCAGCTCGCCGCGCGCCACCCCGAAGCCGCGGTTGAGCGCGCGCGGCAGCTTCAGGTTCGGCTCGTTGCGCAGGTACTGGATGCGCGGGTCGGCAAAACCGGCCACCACCTGCGCCGTGTCGTCGGGCGAGTGGTCGTCGACGACGATCAGCTCCCAGTTTGCATACGTCTGCGCCAGCACGCTGCGGATGGCGTGCGGCAGCACGCGCGCGCGCTTGTAGGTCGGCAGCACGATGCTGACCAGCGGGTTATTTTCTTGCGGCATCGTGTCTTTGCCGGGCACTTGAACTCGGCATGGTGGTAGCCAATCGCGCGGGGCAATTCATGCAGGTTCGAGCTTGCGCAGAGAAAATGACCGATAGATTGGCGAGCATGGCATCGGGGTCACGGATTCAAGAAGATGCATAACGTTTGAGTTGAGGCAGGAACAGCGGCAGGATGCCAGGCCCGGGCCGGTGAAAATGTACGGAGTACCACCGGCCCGGGCCTGGTAGCCTGCCGTTGGGCCTCGCCTCGAACGAAGGGTTAGGCCGCAGACGCATCGCGAAAGGCGCGAAGTACTGAGTTGATGCGAGTCTGGTACCCCGGACCCTGCGCCTTGAACCACTCAATGACGTCTTGGTCGACGCGCAGCGAAATGAGTTCTTTTGGTGGAACCGGCTTCAGGCCTCTACGAACGATGCCGCGCACCACGTGCGCAGGGTCAAACTCAGGATGATCGTCCGTGGCTTGCCCCTTCTTCGAAGACATGAGGCGACCCCAGTCAGTCTTGGACTTCACTGTAGAAGCGGCGCGCCTCGCGGCCGGTTGCTTTGCGGAAGGAGATGATGCGGATTTCATCGTCTGACTCTGTGTGGGCGACGGAGACTGGCACACCAGCCAGGAGCCCCAGTGTGATGAAGCGTTGTTCTCCATAGGCGAAGCGGTCATCTTCGTAAGTGAACGTCAAGCCTTCGAAGACGCGAGGGGCGTCGATGAAGTCAAGGCCGTGTTCCCTCAGATTGATGCCACGCTTGCGCTCGGACCAGGTGAAACGCATGCACAAGTGTAGCTACGGCTAGCGTGGCTGGCAAGGTGGGTGTTTTTCTGCGGCCTAACGTTCAAGCTAAGCGGGCGCCAACGGCAGGCCACCAGGCCCGGGCTGGTGAAAATGTACGCGTACCACCGGCCCGGGCCTGGTGGCCTGCCGTTGGGCCTCGCCTCGAACGAAGGGTTAGGCGTCATCGTCGAACGGCAGGAAGGTTTTGTCTTTAGATTCAAAGTCCGTGAGGATCTTCATCCTGCGGTAGTGAGCCGCGAGTAGCTTCAGGCTTACCTCTGCCTGAATCCGTGAACCAACCCCCCTCCAACCCGTTATTCGGCTGATTCCCAGATTCACTCCGAGTTTTGCTCCAGAATTTCCCCACCACCATGCTGCGCAGCCGCCCAAACCCGACACCACAGTGC